>Ga0114939_10000330_pt1 | contig 40384 bp, 31 predicted proteins | sample AshMeaCrysSpring_FD_87196 | JGI IMG/M metagenome (GOLD analysis project Ga0114939, IMG submission 87196) | Groundwater microbial communities from Big Spring, Nevada to study Microbial Dark Matter (Phase II) - Ash Meadows Crystal Spring | ecosystem: Environmental > Aquatic > Deep subsurface >...
CCTGAAAAGTCTAAAATCGTACCTTGTGCCATGGGTCTTCTGTTTTTTAAAGTGAATTGATTTATTGCACAACCAATTTACACTTTTACAGAGACCCTTTTCTCATACATAAGACCTTTTCACCCCCAAACCAAACACTCAAACTCCCAAGCAATTCATCTTTCCCTTACCTTTGCCAACCTATATTTTCGGTGTTTTGGCGTTTTTTCGTTTTAACTAATTGGTTTTCAATTTGTTCCTACTTTCTGCAAGGGAGTGGGCGAAATGACTTTGCCACTACCGGAAACGGGCGTTTTAAACTTCTTTAACACAGGATAGCTCTATGGCGATTAAAAAAGACAACCGGCCTAAGGCCAATTTCAGCAGCATTACCATTAGCCTGGCAAGCCCCGACAGCATTTTGGAGCGCAGCCACGGCGAAGTGCTCAAGCCCGAAACCATTAACTATCGCACCTACAAGCCCGAACGCGACGGCCTGTTTTGCGAACGCATTTTCGGCCCTGTAAAAGACTTTGAATGCGCCTGTGGCAAGTACAAGCGCATCCGCTACAAAGGTATTGTGTGCGACCGCTGCGGCGTGGAGGTAACCGAAAAGAAGGTACGTCGCGAACGCATGGGCCACATTAAGTTGGTGGTGCCCGTGGTGCACATTTGGTATTTCAAAAGCCTGCCCAACAAAATTGGCTACCTACTGGGCATGAGCAGCAAAAAGCTGGAAAGCATTGTGTATTACGAGCGTTTCGTAGTTATTCAGCCTGGCATTCGTGCCGACAAAGGCCAGAACTACGGCGACCTGCTTACCGAAGAAGAATACCTGGACATACTGGAAGCCCTGCCCAAGGACAACCAGTACCTTCCCGATGAAGACCCCAACAAGTTTATAGCCAAAATGGGCGCCGAGGCCGTACATGACCTGCTGGGCCGCCTTGAACTGGATCAACTGAGCTACGACCTGCGCAACGCCGCTGCCAACGAAACCAGTCAGCAGCGCCGCGCCGACGCCCTGAAGCGCCTGAGCGTGGTAGAAGCCTTCCGCGAATCGGTAGGCCGTATTGAAAACCGCCCCGAATGGATGGTGATGCAATACATACCTGTTATTCCGCCGGAACTGCGCCCCCTGGTACCCCTGGATGGTGGACGATTTGCCAGCAGCGACCTTAACGACCTGTACCGCAGGGTAATTATACGAAACAACCGCCTGAAGCGCCTGCTCGAGATCAAGGCGCCCGAAGTGATCCTACGCAACGAAAAGCGTATGCTTCAGGAAGCAATTGACAGCCTGTTCGATAATAGCCGAAAGAGTAACGCCGTAAAAGCCGAAGGTGGTCGCGCACTCAAGAGCCTGAGCGATGTGCTGAAGGGCAAGCAAGGCCGCTTCCGTCAAAACCTGCTGGGTAAGCGCGTAGACTACAGCGGCCGTTCGGTAATTGTAGTAGGCCCCGAGCTGAAATTGCACGAGTGCGGCCTGCCCAAAGACATGGCAGCCGAATTGTTTAAGCCGTTTATCATTCGTAAGCTGATTGAGCGCGGTATTGTAAAGACGGTTAAGAGCGCCCGCAAACTGGTGGACCGTAAGGAAGCGGTGGTTTGGGATATCCTTGAAAATATCCTGAAAGGCCACCCGGTAATGCTGAACCGCGCCCCAACGCTGCACCGTCTGTCTATTCAGGCCTTCCAGCCCAAGCTGATAGAAGGTAAGGCTATACAGCTGCACCCGCTGGTAACCACGGCCTTCAACGCCGACTTTGACGGTGACCAAATGGCCGTGCACGTACCGCTAAGCCATGCCGCTATATTGGAAGCTCAACTGTTGATGCTGAGCAGCCACAACATATTGAACCCGCAAAATGGTACGCCTATTACCCTGCCCAGCCAGGACATGGTATTGGGCTTATACTACCTTACCAAGGGTAAAAGGAGCACCGAAACGGAGCCTGTAAAAGGTGAAGGCAAGGCTTTTTATAGCACAGAAGAGGTAATAATAGCACACAACGAAAAGCGTATAGACCTGCATGCCAACATAAAAGTGCGTACCAATGTGCGCACTAAGGAAGGCATCCTGGAAAAGCAGGTGATAGAAACTACTGTTGGCCGCGTATTGTTTAACCAGCACGTGCCTGCAGAGGTAGGTTTTGTTAATGCGCTGCTCACCAAAAAGAACCTTCGCGAAATCATCGGCGACATTATTGAAATAACTGATGTGCCCAAAACAGCCAAGTTCCTAGATGACATCAAGCAACTTGGTTTTCGCACTGCCTTCCGCGGTGGTCTTTCGTTCAGCATCAACGACCTCATTATACCGCAAATGCGCGATGAGGTGCTGGAGCAAGCCAAGGTAGAAGTGGATGAGGTGTGGGAAAACTACAACATGGGCCTCATTACCAACAATGAGCGTTACAACCAGATCATTGACATTTGGAGCCGTGTGGATACCCGCATCACCGAAACGCTCATCCGCGAAATGGCTACTGATAAGCAGGGTTTCAATGCCGTGTATATGATGCTGGACAGTGGCGCCCGCGGTAGCAAAACGCAGGTAAAGCAGCTTGCCGGTATGCGCGGCCTGATGGCCAAGCCCCGCAAGAGCGGTAGCACGGGCAGCGAGGTTATTGAAAACCCTATTCTGTCCAACTTTAAAGGCGGCCTTAATGTATTGGATTACTTTATCAGTACACACGGCGCCCGTAAAGGTTTGGCCGATACTGCCCTTAAAACCGCTGATGCCGGTTACCTCACTCGCCGCCTGGTAGACGTAGCCCAGGATGTGGTGATTTCTGAAGAGGACTGCGGCACCCTGCGCGGCATTGCTACTACGGCACTGAAGGATAATGAAGATATTATAGAACCCCTGTCGGACCGTATTGCCGGCCGTACCAGCCTGCACAATGTGTACCACCCGCTTACCGATGAACTGCTGGTAAGCGCCGGCGAACAAATGACCCCGTTGCTGGCTCAAGCCATTGAAGACAGTGGCATTGATATGGTAGAAATTCGTTCGGTACTTACCTGCGAAAGCAAGCGGGGCGTGTGTGTAAAGTGCTACGGTAAAAACCTGGCCACAGGTTATACCGCTCAAAAAGGCGATGCTGTGGGCATTATTGCTGCACAAAGCATTGGCGAACCGGGCACACAGCTTACCCTGCGTACATTCCACGTGGGTGGTGTTGCCGGTAGTGCCTCGGTAGAAAGCACCATGCTTGCCAAGTTTGATGGTACCGTACAGTTTGATGGCCTGCGTACCGTAGCCGGTGTAAATGCCAGTGGCGAAAAAGTACAGATCGTAATTGGCCGTACAGGCGAAATGCGTATCATGGACGAAAAGAACGATCGCCTGCTCATAACCAACAATATACCTTACGGAAGTACGCTGCTGGTGAAGAACGGGCAAAAGATAAAGCGTGGCGACCTGATATGCAGCTGGGACCCCTTCAACAACGTTATTGTTGCCGAAGTGGGTGGTACCGTTGACTTCGAAAGCATCATAGATGGTATCACCTTTCGCGAAGAGGCCGATGACCAGACAGGACACCGCGAGAAAGTGGTAATTGATACCAAGGATAAAACCAAAATACCCGCCATACTGGTGCAAGGCGCCAAAGACCTGAAGCATTACAACCTGCCGGTGGGTGCTCACCTGGTGGTGGAAGTAGGTACCGAAGTAGCCCCCGGGCAGGTACTTGCAAAGATTCCCAGAGTATTGGGTAAACTGCGCGACATTACCGGTGGTCTGCCCCGCGTAACTGAATTGTTTGAAGCACGTAACCCCAGCAACCCCGCCATTGTAAGCGAGATTGATGGTGTGGTGACCTTTGGCAACATTAAGCGTGGCAACCGAGAACTGATTGTAGAAAGCAAAGACGGCGTGGTGAAAAAGTACCTGGTGCCGCTTACCCGACAAATACTGGCACAGGATGGCGACTTCGTAAAGGCCGGTGCTGCATTGAGCGATGGTTCCATTTCGCCAGCCGACATTTTGTCTATCAAAGGCCCGTTTGCAGTGCAGGAGTATGTGGTAAATGAAATTCAGGAAGTGTACCGCTTGCAGGGCGTGAAAATCAACGACAAGCACATTGAGGTGATTGTACGCCAGATGATGAAGAAGGTGGAGATTGTAGACGCGGGCGACACCCGCTTCCTGGAAGAAGACCTGGAAGACCGCTTTGACTTTATTGATGAAAATGACCGCGTTTTCGATAAGAAGGTAGTTACCAATCCCGGTGCCAGCGGCAAATTCCGCCCAGGCCAAATTATAAGCCTGCGCGAACTGCGCGAAGAAAATAGCCTGTTGCGCCGTGCCGACCAGCCGTTGGCAGAGGTGCGCGATGCCAACCCTGCCACGGCCAAGCCGGTACTGTTGGGTATTACCAAAGCATCGCTGGGTGTACAAAGCTGGATATCGGCTGCATCCTTCCAGGAAACTACCAAGGTGTTGAGCACCGCTGCCATTCATGGCAAGCGCGACGACATGCTGGGCCTGAAGGAGAACGTGATTACCGGCCATGCCATACCAGCAGGTACAGGTCTTCGTGACTTTGACAACATGATTGTGGGGAATAAGGAAGAGTACGAATTGCTTACTACCACCCGCGAAGTCATGACCTTTGACGACGAAGAATAACCAGATTTCATTTATCTGGCAAAAGGCAATCATCGAAAGGTGGTTGCCTTTTATCATGAGGAACAGAAAATTGGGTTTGAAGCAATTGCCTGAACATAGAAGCAAGAGCTTTTAAGGCGTATTAACAAAAGTGGCCCCGGCTACTAAAGGCCGGGGCTTGGTTTAAGAGGGATTGGGGTTGACAGACTTTGCTGCCGTATTTAAAAAATCAGTCGCGGAATTGATAGCAGATGCCGATTCCGTAAATGTCTTTAGTGTTGCTTTGATTGAAATTGCCCTGCCATTGCAGCCATATCATCAGGGCGCTTTCGTGGGTTCTGCTGCCGCGAAATACCAGGGCTCCATGCAGGCGGGGACCGGCAAAAGCCATTTCGCTGGTATTTTCAAAGTTATCATCGTTGTATACGTATGTATGTCCAATGCCACCACCCAGCAGCAGGCCTATGCCTTTGGTGCTTTGCGCATTGGCACCATAACCCACATGTACATCGGCGCTCAGGCCGGCGTTCCAGCCATAAATCCAGGTGGTTTTATTGCTGGCGGCTACCGTAAGGGGAACACCCAAACTGAGTGAAATATTTTTTTGCTGGTACAACCTGAAGCCGGGATAAAACGAGATGCCCGGCAGAATGGCTGATTCCTGGCCTATTTCCTGGTGTGCACCATACAGGGATGCGCCAATTCGGGGAACAAATATTTTTGGCTTTTGGTCGTCCTGAGCAAAAGCGTTACCGGTAATAGCAAGCAAAAGCACTACAAAATGCCACACGGCAACGGTTGAAGCTGTTTTCATTGTATTTGCGTTTTTTGGTTGCTGTATCAATGCATCACAAACGTACTAATGGCTGCAGGCGGGGTCAAACGGATAATTAAGGCGTGTTGCTGCAGAAATTGCGACTTCTGAGGTTTTGCAAAAGGAGAGGGGGGCCTGCATGTGAAAATTCTGGCAGTACGTGGCCCGACTTTTTTGAAATTTGCTGAATCTACAAAAAGAGGCTTTGATTGATACGGGAAATCGCTGAATTGATTTGGTCCAAAATGCCCCTTTATATGGCCAACTTCTTGTGGGAATGATATTCCAACGGGTTCAGGCGTACTTTACCATCCATTAGCCGGCTTATCTTCATGCGCTTATAAGCACTTTGTGTTTTATGCCACGTATTTATTATTCCATTGTTTTCTTTTTTGGATTCACCTTAAACCTGCACGCCCAACAGCCACCAGCCGGCAGTTTGCTGGCAAGCCGCGAAGGCGTCAGCGGGGTGGCACTTATGGCCTCAAATGGAAAACCATTATTTGAAAACGCTACAGGTTTTAGCAGCTATGTTACGCAGACCCCAATGCTAAACACCGATATTTTTGAGCTGGCATCTGTGAGCAAGCAGTTTACAGCCATGATTATCATGATGCTTGAGGAAAAGGGTAAACTTGCCTATGACGATCCGGTGGATAAATACCTTGCTATACCTTACAAGGGCATTACCATACGCCACCTGCTTACCCATACAAGCGGCCTGCCCGATTACCAGGCTATTATGGGTATCCACTGGGACAAAAGCAAAGTTGCCGGCAATCCTGAATGTATTGAATACCTGAACCGGTATGCGCCACCCGCGTTGTTTGCTCCCGGCGAACGCTATCAATATAGCAATACCGGCTACCTGTTGCTGGCTTCCATAGCCGAAATGGCAAGCGGAAAGGATTTTACCGGTTTGTGCCGTAAATGGATATTTCGTAAACTGAAGATGCGCGACACAGATTTGCGCACCCCTGCAGAAAAGACCAGCCTGCCTAACCTGGCTTATGGCCATATTTACGACTCAGTCCGCGGACGTTATGTACGCGCCGACTCCTTTCCTGCATCGGATTATACCATATGGCTGGGCCGTAGAGAAGGGCCAGGCCGCATTAGCAGCACAGTACAAGATTTACTGAAATGGGATCAGGCACTTTACACCAACAAACTTGTTAAGCAGTCAACCTTAGCTCAGGCATACGTACCTGCCACGCTACATGATGGAGGCAGGAGCAATTACGGCTTTGGATGGATACTGCGTACCGATAGCACCCTTGGCAGGGTGGTGTACCATACCGGCGATAACCCTGGGTATAAAACGATTATTGTGCGGTATATCGATCAAAACAAAACGATTATTTTGCTGTGCAATAATGCCAGCCGGGTTTTTGACGCGTTGCTTAAGCAAATGGAAGTAACCCTGAAATGGTTGAAAACACAAGATGATGAACAAGTACTGAAGCAAAAATGACTGCAAGTTGCAGTAAGCTAAGAGGTAGAAATGTTGGTGTTTCTATATGCGGGTAACGGCAAATGGTACAGGTAAGGCGGCTTGTATTTGAATTCAGAAAAAGTGGCCGTGCATCCTTGAGTGGGTGACACGGCCCGGAGATACATGAACTAAAATTAAATGTGATTGCCTTCGGCCGCAAACATTATTGCAACAAAGTCTTTTCGCTCAGTATTTCGCCATCGGCAGTGCGTACTACTACCAATAATACAGCTCCACGGGTAATATGTGAGAGATGAATCATTTGTGAACCAACTGCCTGCGGTAGTTGTATGCTTTGCAGTATGCGACCCTGCAGATCGAGTATTTTTGCCCGCTCACCCGGTTTGTGCAGGTTATAAATCAGTTGGATATTGCTGCTGCCCGCCTGTGCCACTTTAATGCTGTTGTGGTTACGCTTGGTGCGCCCAAGCATAACCACGTGGGTAAACTGTGCGCTACCCGAGGCATCCACAAGTTTGAGTTTGTAATAGATGGCTGCTGCGTCAAGTGGTAGTGCATTATCGGTATACTGGTAGTTGGCAAGTGCAGGTTGGTAGGCTACCGTCCCAATCTTCTGAAAATTGCTTCCATCGTAACTGCGCCACACTTCAAAACGGCTGAAGCCGGTTGCCTGGGCTACTGACCACTGCAGCAGGTTGCCGGCAGGCAGGGTTGTGCCGGTAAAACTGGTCATGCGTATGGGCAGGGGTTGTTCTATGCCGTTGAGCGCATACAGGTCGTGCAGGGCAGCCGGGCCGCTGTCGCCATCATCACCTGTAATCAACAGGCGGTTGCCTACTATTACTACAGGGCTGGCTTTTGAACCAATGCCCGGAAAAGTGTTGAGGTCTGCCGTAAGGCGTGTATTGCCCGCAGTACCATCGGTGCGCCACAATTCATCGCCGTGGTCCGGGGTTTGCGCGTTGAAGTACAGGTGATCGCGGGTGTAAAAAAAGGAAAGGTTCTGAAGGCCGTCAAAGTAACCTGGATAGATATCTTTTACCATCTTGGTACCGGGCAGGGTGCCATCGCTTACGTACAGCTCAAAACCTGTTGACCCATTGAATGCCGAGAAGAAGAATTTATTTCCCTGGTACAGTTGTCTGTTCAATCCGCCAAAGCCGTTATAGAATGGTTTGAATATGAAAGGATAGCTGATGCCTGCGCCTGGTTCGATGTCAAGAAACAACTTCGTACCCGCTGGTGTGCCATCAGTTTGCCACAATTCAAGGCCATGCTCTTGGGTAAATGCGGTAAAGAACAAGGCGCCATTGGCTTCAATGCTATTAACTATATTGGGCATGCCTGGCAACGATCCGGGCTGTATGTCTTTTAGCAGTACAGTTCCGTTTTGTGTTCCATCGCTTATCTATAATTCTTGGCCATGTACCTTTTCCTGGCCGGTAAAAAGCATTTTTCCGTTGAACTCTACCAGTTGCTCTGTTATAGAACTTTGGCTGCCCGGTTCCAGGTCTTTGAGCAGGTATGTGCCCGCAAGGCTTCCGTTGCTAATCCAGGGTTCAAAACCATGCACGCTATCGTTGGCTGTAAATACCAGCCTTCCCTGGTATGTACCTAGTATGATAGGCGAAGCCGAAGCGGCTCCGGGGTTTATGTCGCGAACGGGAATGGTGCCTTCGGCGGTGCCATCGGTCTTCCACAGTTCTTCGCCCAGGTTGGTGTTGGCTACAAAGTACAGGTGGTTGCCGGCAACTTTAATTTTATACAATGCTTCGGTATTGCTGCTGCCCGTGCCGGAAATGATGTCTTTTACCAGCACGGTGCCTTCATCGGTGCCATCGGTTTTCCATAGTTCACGTCCTTTGGCCGCCGTTTGGGCCGAAAAGTAGATGTGATTGGCGAAAACCAGCAGCCTATCGCTGGGGTTGGAACTGGCAGTGCCAGGATTAGTATCCTGCACCAGCGTGGTGCCCGCATCGGTGCCGTCTGTTCGCCATAGTTCGTAACCGGTGGCAGGGCTAAACCCTCTGAAGTAAATGCGGCCGTTCATTACCGTACCAAAGGCATCATAAGTAACCTTAGAAGTTATTTGATTCGTGCCTGTAAGAGTTCCGTCGCTAATCCACAACATGTGTGTGCCGTGCGAGTAGAAAACTGCGCGATTGGCATCAAGCAGGCCCACAAATTGAAGGCCCTGATTGTTGTTTAGTTTGGTTACCTGGGCATTTAATGCCGAAAATGCGAGTGTTGCTAAAAGCAGCAATTTGCCTGTAAAATTTTTCATTTAAAGTGTGTGTGTTTCAGACCGCAAAAATGCAGGAGCCTTTTTTCGTTTGAAACCACATGATAATGTGATACTTGTGAGTAAGTGCGTTGTTGCCGTACAGGCTTTAGCAATTCAATGGGCTAATGTGCTTTTGATAGCCACCCCGGATGATAGAGGGTTTATGCGCTGGCAAAAGGCTTGGTAAAAAAGTGGGCAAAAGGGTATTTCAATGGCTGTGTAGCTGCCCGCACTAGCTTTCTCGCTGTTTGGGATTAACAGAAAGTTGGACCTGTGATTGCCTCAAAAAAAGGCTGCCTCTGAAAGGCAGCCTTGGTGCATGCATTAGATTGGATTTGCACCTGTAAAACCTGGAAGGTCAGTACGATAGCAACGCAATTGCAATCACTACTGCCAGCAAGCCAAGGATTACGTAGGGCCTCCAATCTTTTTGTTCTGCAGAATGGTTTTCAGTGTAAAGTTGTTCTGCCATAATGGATTTTTAGTTGGTTAGGAAATGGAACATGATCATCCTCTCCTTAGTGAGGGTTTAATTGAAAGCCTAATTTAAGATTTTTTATTAACACTTGCAAGCCCATGTTGATAAATGTGCCCGGTAATGTCGAAAAATGTCTCAACTGTACGATATTCCGGATATTGAAAATGTCTTATAAGCGTAGCATGGTTTCAATTTTTGTCGTTGGAGTGCAACTTTCGTGCTTTAGGGTTTGTTTGTAAACCATGCTTCACCGCCGCTATTACCTTTACCCGGTCATGCGAGTATTGTTTATATTTTTTCTGGCTGTTTTGGCAACTTCTTGCGAAAAGGAAGTTGATATAGAGCCAAATTCATCGCCCGAGGTGCTGGTGGTGGATGGTTCTATCGAAAATGGCAGTCCTGCGGTGGTTTACCTTACACGTAGTTTCAGTTATTTCAGCAATTTGAGTGCTGCGGCCGTTGGCAATTCATTTGTAAAAGATGCAACTGTTTCGCTCAGCGATGGCACGCGTACTAGCGTGCTGCGGCCTTACGAAATAAGCAGCGGAGCAACCACGCTTGTGGTTTATACTGCCGATACCTCTAATCCTGCCGCTATTATGCTTGGCCGCTTTGGCGCTGGGTATTCGTTAAGTATTAGTTGGCAGGGCAAAACCTACCAGTCTACCACTACCATTCCCAATGCTGCCCGCCGTATTGATTCGCTATGGTGGTTACCCAGTCCCGGCAATGCTGATACCAGCCTGGTAATGCTGATGGCCCGGGCAAATGACCCCAAAGGCCTGGGTAATTATATCCGATATTTTACCAGTAGAAATGATAGTGCCTTTTTGCCGGGACTCAATTCCGTTTTCGACGACAATATTGTGGATGGCACTACGTACCAGGTGCAGATATTCAGGGGCGAGGACAGGAATGGCGAAATAAATAATGATACTTTCGGTTATTTCCGCAGGGGCGATTCAGTTGTTGTTAAAATTGCCAATATTGATAAAGCAGCTTATGATTTTTGGCGCACATGGGAGCAGGCACAAAGTAATGTGGGCAATCCTTTTGGTACGCCTGTTCGGGTACTGGGCAATATAAGCAATGGCGCTCTTGGTGTTTTTTGCGGATATGGTAATCAGGTGTCCAGGCTTTTCATTCCCAAATGATAGCCTCTTGTAATTGTTTGCGCACATCAATTGCACAACGACCAAAGTCACCTGAGAGTTTGAGGATATTTGCGCACTTTGCATGCTCGTTTATTGTCATCATGCATCAAGGATTATTGTAAACATTAAAAGCATCATACGTTATGAACGCCAATATGAGTGAACATGCACATTGTTTAATAGTAGGATCGGGGCCTGCCGGCTATACGGCAGCCATTTATGCGGCTCGTGCAGGCCTAAACCCCGTATTGTACCAGGGCATTCAGCCCGGTGGGCAGTTGACCATTACTACCGAAGTGGAAAACTATCCCGGCTATGCCGATGGTGTGCAAGGCCCCGAAATGATGCAGCATTTTGAGGCACAGGCCTCCCGCATGGGCGCTGATATCCGGTTTGGCATCGTTACCAAGGTTGATTTTTCGACCAGGCCTTTCAAGGTTGAAGTTGATGAGGAAAAATGGATGAGTGCCGATGCGGTTATCATTTCTACAGGAGCCAGTGCCAAATGGCTCAACCTGCCCAGCGAACAGCGCCTAAATGGCCATGGAGTAAGCGCCTGTGCAGTGTGCGATGGTTTTTTCTTTCGTGGCAAAGAAGTAGCAATTGTAGGCGCCGGCGATACAGCTTGCGAAGAAGCATTGTACCTGAGCAAAATTTGCGCGCATGTGCATATGATAGTGCGCAAGCCACATGGTGGTATGCGGGCAAGCAAGGTAATGCAGCAGCGCGTAATGAATACACCCAACATAACCGTGTATTGGAATAGCGAAACCGAAGAGGTTTTGGGAGAGAACAAAGTGGAAGGTGTTCGCATTATTAATAATCTTACCGGCGAAAAGACAACCATAACGCTTAGTGCTTTTTTTGTAGCCATTGGCCATCAGCCCAACAGCGACATATTCAAAGGTTGGCTCGATATGGACGAAACGGGTTATATCAAAACTATACCGGGTACTTCCAAAACCAATATTGAGGGAGTATTTGCCTCAGGCGACGTGCAGGACAAAGTGTACCGGCAGGCTGTAACCGCAGCTGGTTCTGGCTGTATGGCCGCGCTGGATGCTGAAAGGTACCTGGGTGCGTTGGAACACAAAGCGTAATGGCGCAAACAATGCGATCCCGATGGCTATGGCTATCGGGATTAGCCAATATGCTCCCGATAGCTATGGGGATGTGCCAATAATGTAGTGCCCTGGGGTAATTACAAATCTGGATATTGCGAAATGGCTAAATGGAAGGAAAAGCTGCGCCTTTATTGAAATGTGCTTTTGATTGGGAGAATAAAAGAGGGGTATTGTGGTTATGCTTCTTTTTAAGCCAACACAGCATTAGATGGATCTCTTTCTTATCCCTCGCCCACCCATCCCCGCCCTCCTATATCCTATAAATTAATACGATCCAGAAAAAACATTTTCTAACATGCTTACTATACAGCTCAATCAGCTAGAATTTTTTGGAAACCATGGAGTATACGCTGAGGAACGTAAAATAGGAGGTAGCTATGTGGTGCAGTGTGTGCTCCATTACTTACCTAAGGTAGAGTTGGTAACTGAATTGAACCAAACAGTGAATTACGAAAAAGTGTTTGAGCTGATTAAACAACGGATGGCAGCACCTACGCCCTTGCTGGAAACGATAGCCATGGAATTGTGCTATTCTATTATGGCAAAGTTTAGCAAGGTAGAGCAAGTATATGTGCATATTGAGAAAAGGAGTCCACCAATTCCTGCCTTCAGCGGTAGTGTGTCGGTTTCGTTTCAACTGGCTCGCGATTAGATTTTCAAAGCCCATTAACATCCATCGGTCTTTATCGTGAGTACTTTAGTAAAAGTAATGTTTACATCCATGATAAAATTTTTGACTGCCATAGTGCTGCTTACATCAGTTGGCGTACGTGCTCAAGACATAAACGAGCTTATGGATGAAGCCCGCAAGCTGGAGCAGCGATACAAGGAACCAGAGGCATTTGAAAAGTATAAGCAGGTACTTGTTTTGCAAAGTAGCAACCTGAAAGCGCTGCACAAATGTGCAGATCTCAACTTTTCTATGGGTGGCAGAGAAAAGGAGGCCGAAGCCCGAAAGCCTTTTTACAGCATGGGTCGTAGCTATGCCGAGCAGGCCTACAAATATTATCCCGATGATGCTGAGGTAAACTACATGATGGGAGTTTCAGAAATGCGCTTACTTCAGTTAGAAACTAAAAACCCGAAGGTGCAGGGAGCGTTTATCAGAAATGCAAATGCCTTTGCCGAAAGGGCTGTTACGCTTAACCCGGAATTTGGTAAAGGGTATTATTTGCTTGGTAAGTGGCATTACGAATGGGAAAGTATGAGCGGGGCCCGCCGCACCGCAATAAATGTCGTTGTGCAGGGGTTGCCATTACCTAATATTGATAAGGCTATAGCCAACATGGAAAAATGTGCACAATTGGAGCCCTATTTCTGCCAGAATTTTCTTGACCTGGCTAAAAGTTACAACTACGACAAGCAGTACGAAAAGGCCATAGCTGTTTTGGAAAAACTTGCAAAATTACCTACCCGCCGTCAGGACGATGTTGCCATTAAAGCTGAAGGTGCCGAATTGTTGCAAAAATTACAATAGGTATAGCATTGAGACAAAATCTCAATTGTTCCAGGTAATGATTGTCTTTTGATCTTTTGCCTCAATAACAATTTTAACAGGCTTTATTTTTTTTCGTTTAGGTATACCCATACGGTACTTACCGAGAGGGATGTAGCTATTGAGAAAATAACCCAGTCTTTCGCCGCTTTCACCCACCATGTAAATCATCGTTTTGTTCACTCCATCCGATGTAAAATTCACATAGGAGATTCCATTTGCAGTATTAAACTCTGAAGTGCCGTCCTTCACATCGCTATCTTCTTCGGGCAGTTGCCTAAAATACTCTTCCACATCGTCAACCCCCAACTCAAAAGCGGTTAAGGAAGGGTCGGGCACGGTGGCAATTCCACAAGGCGAAATCCAGGCTTTGTACACTCCTGCTTCGCCACTAAGTACTACACCCGGATTAAGGGTAATACTTTCACCTGCTTTGTTGCGCACATCGGTACCTATTCCTCCCTGAAGGGTAAGGTTAGATGACACCAGGGTTTTGGCAGCTTCGAAATATCTGAAACCCTGAACCGGGCCATCCAGTTGTATTTCATCGCTGCAACGGGTGTAGGTAGCTGTTTGCCACAACCCCCTGCCATAAGTGGAGGCAGTAATATATCGGGTAGTGCCGTAAAAAATGTTTAGTGCCGTAACGGGTACGTTTGGAAGCCCGTTGCCAAAAGGCACCCAACCATCTTGCCAATTGTCGCGATAAAATACTCCTAAATCGGTACCTATGTACACGGCACCGCCGGGATTTCCATTATTGTCTTCGTACACAATGCAATGTACAGGTAGGTTGGGCAGGCCTGCACTCATATTGGTCCAGGTTGCGCCACTATCCAATGTGCGGTAAACCTTCTGCCCATCCAGGTATCCTGAGCAGGTAACCCACAACTCTTGGCTATTGTCGGGGTTAACGGCCATACCAGTAATAATAATGCTTGGTGATGAAGGGAAATTTGTACTATTACTGGTGATATTTGTCCAGAGAATTTCAGCGGGCGACGCTGTGGCATTATCTGTTCTTTTTACTACAAGGCCATCGGCTGCATAAAGCCGGTCAGGATTACTTACACCTATTGCCATGGCGTCTTTGCCGCTTGCACCTATGGAGGTCCAACTCGCACCGCCGTCTGTGCTGCGCCTGATTCCGCCAAAGCCACCAAAAAAGAGAATCCTATGATTAATGGGATGCATGAGCAAATTGGTTACCCAATAATCTTCGCCTTGCGTAGGCTGCGATTGTAAAGGTGCCATGGAGCTACTATTGGTACTTTTGTGCACAATGCCATTTTCGGTAACGGCGTACAATACACTACTACTGTCGTAGTCAATTATTGCATCGCCACCATCCAATTCCGAACGCAATGCGCTGTAGTTTCCTGCATCCGTTTTGCCTTGAACAGATACCCCCATGCCACCCAGCATAAGGCTTCCTGGGCTATTGGCCGATTGGCCAAAACGATAAACCTGGGCTATTTGCAAATTGGCGCCTACTTGCGTCCAATTATCACCAGTAATACCTCCTTCAAAAAGGCCGCCATCGGTGCCGCAATAAAGATTTCCTGTCAGAGGATTTTGCTCCAAAAAATTGATTTCAGGATTAGGTTGATTGGTTTGCCGGGTAAACGTGATACCTCCATTAGCAGAGCGCCACAAAAAGGAACCACCGGCCGTTATATGGTTTTCATTAGTTGGCGAAACGTATAAAACAATATTTCTGAAACTCTGGCTCAAAGCATCTTGCCCGGTTTCATTTCGACCAAAAATGTTGGGCGAGGTGGCCACTTCAGTCCAAGTATTTTGCAATGGGTTCGTTCCATTACAGGTAATAAGACCCTTAAAAGTACCTGTATTACCTGCCGGACCACAAAGCGCATAAATCCGGTTTGGGTTGGCCGCTGTTACGGCAAGTTCCATCCTGTCTACCCCGCTGGCAAGCAACCTGCTCGTCCAGGTACGGCCAGTATCGCTGGAATAGAAAAAATTGCCCGAAAGACCACTGGCGTACATGATGTAGGGCTCTCCTGGCTTCATTTCCACATCGGTTATTTCTACCCCCGAAATGCAACGTGTCCATTGGGCTCCACCATTTACACTACGCCACAAGCCTGCAGTGGTGGCTGCAAAAACAAGATCGGCATTAAGAGGGTGAATGATAATTTTATTGCCAAAAGTGGCCACTGCCGAGTCGGAAACAAGCGACCATTCTGCCCAACTATCTCCACCATCTGTGGATTTGTACACCATTGCACCCTTTGGCTTCATAAAGCGGGCTTTTTTCAAAAGGTTTCCATCGCCCCCAATAAGCAGCAACGTGTTTGCATCGGCAGGTGAAATGGCAACACCTTGAGCGCTTGTACTTGCCAGATATGCTGAAACAGGATCGAATGAAAATCCACTATTTGTTGTTTTCCAAAGGCCGCCGCCAGCAGTACCCAGGTAAAACGTAGCAGCATCGGTTGGGTGCCATGCAATACAGTTGGTAGAACCAATACTATTACCCGGAGCGATTGATGGTTCGGGCCCCACAGGTACCCATTGCTTTATTTCATTTCCTAAACCTGTATATGGCTTTAAAACCGTTTGGCCTATGAAAATGGCTGCTGCACTGTTATATTTTTCTGCATCATCTACTAAGCCGGCCGCATTCAGGCGTCGCTGCGCCAGCCACTCGTAACGCTTCCAGAGTTTATATTCCTGAATGGAAGATTCAGGAAATTTAAAATAATTGTCGACACTGCGCTGTACGAGCCGGAAGGAGCTGTTGGGCGGAAAAGAGTCAAGAATTTTATGAACCTTCTGCCCGTTAACAGCCGACAAACAGGCAGTATTGTACAACATTATTAGGCACACCACCTTGCGGTATGTATGTGGTGTTACATCCATAGAATAGGTTGCTTGTTATTCTAGCGCTAAGCATGCTCATTAAGGATTGAGAAATGATCCTAAAACTACATGCCCGATCATTTCTTCTTTTTGTCAAGCTGTAATTTTAGCTTGGCATTTTCCTCAACTACATAATTAAGCTTTTTATTCAAGTCAAAAACGTAGCGGTACAGTTCTTCCACTTTTTCCAGTAGTTTGGTTTGTGTGGCGCCCACTTCAAATCCATTTTCGGCATTAACCTGAGCGGCCGACGGAATTCCCGGTAAATGTTTTTGCTCCATTACCTGGTTTTCGAGGGCTTCCAAGGAGGGCATGTTGTATTCAGGCTCAAACACATAGTCGGGCCATGAGCCACTGAGTTGCACTTTCAATTCTTCGCTGATGGCTTTACCTGCCACGTTGAGCATATAACCGGTAGCGGGAGTCATAGTAGTTGAACCAATTAGTACACCACTAGTGCCGGTACCAGCCACAATATGTAGCTTGGAGGATGGGCTATTGGTATACATCCCTATTCGGCCAGGCGAGGTTACAATGCAAAATTGGCCTGAACAGGGCTGGGGAGGCCAGAGAATAAGGTTCTTTGCCACGTCACCAATCAAACTGGAACGCATAGCTGCTATTTCAAGTGTACTGTCGGAGGCTCCTACCATGCCGCTATAACTTCCGTTGGAATAGAAATTAACGGTACCTGAATTGGAGGCTGCATTAGCCGAAAGCCCAATCGTTCCATTGTAATAGATGCCTAAGGATGCACCACCTGGGTGGTCTAATAATATCCTTTCGCCGGCTGATTTGGGCTTACCACCCAGCCCCATACTGCCGTACCGGGCATCCCAAAACATTTGCCAGCCAATGCTGGGCCGTTGGCTCCACAAACCATAATTCACACTGTCGGCCATGCCCACAAAAACAATATTGCTGTTGTCACGGTTATCGGTAAACCATATGCCCGATCCGGTACTGGCGTTGCCCACCGTAGAAGCCTGAATGCGGATTCTACCCACAACATCAAGCCTGAAACCAGGAGTACTTGTGCCTATGCCTACGTTTTGTGCAGCTAAACCGCCAACAAACAAAAACATTACGGGTGTGAATAATTTCTTCATGTCAGTGGTATTTGGGCAGGAAGATAATATGATAACCGCAAGATTCGCAAGAAAATGGTTGCAAATGTTAACAGATTGAACGCAATTGTCAGTTTCTGCCACAATTTCTGCATTAAATTACTTTTTTTTCCACTTATTGCTGCGGATGTAGGTAAAAGACATGCTTAACATCACAATCCAGTACAGCCACTCGCTTGCCCACCCCCATGCTATTGGTAGCCTGAAGACGTGTAATACGAGCCAAACATAAATAACATACGCAATTACCGCAACTAATTCTATGCTCAGGTTTACCCGGGTATTGCCGGTGCCGGTAACCGCATTGAGCCATACAGTAGAAGCCGACATAAGTACAAGTGCTACACTTACTACCCGTAAAACCGGAATGGCATATTGAACAAAATCTTCATCCTGTCCATAAATTTTTAAAAGCAGCCCGGGTGCCAGATTAAGCAACAGGCACCACAGCAGGGCTATCATAAGGCTGATGCGGGCAATTTTCCATATCAAATCCTGAACCCGGTGCTGCATGCCCTGACCAATGATATTGCTGACCATGGTATTACTTGCCGCCGCAAACGACCAGGCAAAACAACCGAAAACGCCAAACACATTACGCATGGTATTACTTACTGCCAGGTCGCGGGTGCCATAATGCTCTATCATTATGTAGAAAAACTCCCAGCTTATGATGCTGATGGCATGTTGTGCTATTAGCGGTAACGACTGCATCAGTACTAACCGGCTTACAACCATATTGAACCTGCGTGTACGTGCCAGTTGCAAATCTTCGAGCAAGCCAATAATACGTACCACCAGCATCATTACCACCAGGCCGGCCGCCTCGCTAATAGCCGAGGCCCAAGCCGCACCCATAAAACCCATATGCGGCAAGCCCCATTTGCCAAATATCAGTGCATAGTCAAGCAGGATGTTAATTGCTGCTTCCAGCAATGTGCCTACTATAAGATACCTGCTGTTGTTAGTGCCTACCAGCAATCCATTTCGCATTTGAAACAGGTATAAAAAGGGCAGCCCCCAAATGCGCACATATAAAAAACGGATAGCCATACTGGCTTTATCTTGGTCGGCCAACACCTGTTTAAATACAACAGGGGCAAAAAGATAGGTGCATGCAATACCTACAGTTGCAATCTTCAGGGCAATCCAAATGCCTTGGTTGAAAACTACGCCAATGTCGCGGGGCTTATTTTCGCCGGCGCGACGTGCAATAAGTGCCTGTAGCCCATTGTTGAGACCATAACCTATGGCGGAAAAAATGAGGTAATAAACCCCCGTAATGCCGGCCACTGCCAATTCGACTTCTCCCAAAGCACCCAGGAAAATATTATTGGCTATGAAATTTATTTGCGGCACCAGCATAGCCACCGCTATGGGTAATGCAAGGGTCAGTATTTCTTTGTTGGAAACACTTACTCTGAGGTGTGCTGTGGCGGCATGTGTCATTACAGGGCACAAAAATGGCGGTATTTCATTGTGCTGAACTTACCGCCAAAGGAAATGCTGTTTTCAATTTTCAGGCAAACCTGCCGCTGACCGTTAGTTCTTTGCTGCCAGGCTCGTAGCGGTAAAAGCCTTCGCCGCTTTTGGCGCCCAGGTAGCCTGCTGTTACCATATTTACCAGCAATGGGCAGGGTGCATATTTTGGATTACCAAATCCCTCGTGCAATACCCGTAATATGCTCAGGCATACATCCAGGCCAATAAAATCGGCCAACTGCAGTGGACCCATTGGGTGCGCCATGCCCAATTTCATCACGGTGTCAATTTCCACAACGCCAGCCACGCCTTCATACAGCGTATAGATGGCTTCATTTATCAGGGGCATCAAAATGCGATTGGCTACAAAACCCGGATAATCGTTTACCACGCATGGCACTTTGCCCAGGGTTTTACTCATGGTCACAACAGCCTCTGTTACCTCAGTTTCGGTGGCATATCCATTTATTATTTCTACCAGTTTCATAACCGGTACAGGGTTCATAAAGTGCATCCCTATCACCTTGCCGGGTCTGCCACTTGCTGATGCAATTCTGGTAACTGATATGGATGACGTATTGGTGGCCAGAATGCAATTTTCCGGCGCCCTTTCGCACAGTTCTTTAAAAATGCGGAGCTTGAGATCAACATTTTCGGTGGCTGCTTCTACCACAAGGTGTGCATTGCTTACGCCCAATGGCAATGCAGTGCAGGTGGATATGCGTTTAATGGTGGCTTCTTTGTCGGCCTCTTGCAATACACCTTTGGCAATCTGCCTGTCCAGGTTTTTGCCAATGGTTGCCAGGGCTTTTTGCAATTGTGTTTCGCTAACATCTATCAGGGTTACCTCAAACCCGTTTTGCGCAAATACATGCGCAATGCCATTGCCCATAGTGCCTGCGCCAATAACTGCTACGTTGGAAATAGTATACATGGAACCAAAGGTTGAAATGTTGATAAATGAGGGTGCAAATCTAAGCCGATAGCATGCAACTGCCTGCTTCAATTGTGGTACCGTATCGCTATTTTTTTGACTTAAAGTCGCCCCTTTTCCATGATTTAATAAACTGCTGCCAGGCAAAGGGGTTCATGATGTTCATGGGCGGTACCTGGCCGGCATAGGTGGTTTTGCCCGAGGTTTGCCGCAGGGTATAATTGGCTGCTTCCTTACCGTCGGATGGCAGGGTTCGCATCAGCGCCAGCCGTTTTTGCTCATCGGTGTTTTGCCGGGCAAGCTCGTATTCATCGGCAGGAATATCGGCGTTTACAAAGTCGCGTTCGAACTGTGGCCTGGTGGGACGTGGGCGGATAATGGTGCCGGGCAGGTAATTGTCGTCGCTTACCATCAGTTGTATAACACTATATTCTGTTTCGTCGAGATTGCGTGGAATAGTCACTTTTTTGGAGCGGTAACCAACAAAAGAAAATTCAATTATGTCGCCTTTAAGTACTGCTATACTAAACACACCCTGCTCATTGGCTATAGTGCCACGGCCTTTACCCACCACTACAATGCTGGCGCCTTCAAGGGCCCGCAGGCTATCGGCAGTCATTACAATACCATATAGCTGCACTACAGAGTCGGCCGATTGGGCGGATGCATGCCTGATACCGCAAAAAAGGCCGCAAATCACAACTACAAATGGTAACAGTCGCGTCATTATAAAACCGATGCTGCAAAATACCGCAAATGGTAACTGCCTGCAAGCAACAAAGAAACTAGGCACGGGGTTAATTTTGCCGGCAATATTTTCTTTTTACAAAAACATTGGCAATGACCGAGCAAGACATTTTGAAAGCGCTAAGTAACGTGCAGGAGCCCGACCTGGGCAAAGATCTTGTAACCCTTAACATGGTGAAAGACATACAAATAGACGGCAACAGGGTGGCGTTTACCATAGTACTTACCACACCCGCATGCCCTATGAAGGATATGATGAGCAAGGCCAGCACACATGCGGTAAAACTGCTGGTAAATAAGAAGGCAGAAGTAACCGTAAACTTTACCAGCAATACCACCACCAGCCGAAAAGACGGTACCAATCAATTGCCAGGCGTAAAGAACATTATTGCCGTAGTGAGCGGCAAAGGCGGTGTGGGTAAAAGCACGGTTAGTGCCAATCTGGCGCTGGCGCTGGCTCAGGGCGGCGCTCGTGTGGGGCTTATGGATGCCGATATATATGGCCCTTCGCTACCTATTATGTTTGGTGTAAGGGGCGAAAGGCCCATGATGAAAGACGATGGTACAGGCAAGGGTGTAATAGAACCGCTGGAGAAATTTGGAATAAAACTTATGAGTATTGGCCTGCTGGTAGATGACAAAAACGCCGTGGTGTGGCGCGGGCCCATGGCTAGTAGTGCTATACGGCAGTTTATAACAGATGTGGATTGGGGTGAACTGGACTACCTGGTGGTTGATATGCCGCCCGGCACCGGCGACATTCATCTTACCATGGTGCAAACGGTACCTGTAACCGGTGTAGTAGTGGTAACTACCCCGCAAGAAGTGGCGCTGGCCGATGCTAAAAAAGGTATTGCCATGTTTGGCCAAACACAAATAAAGGTGCCCATTATTGGCCTGGTAGAAAACATGAGCTGGTTTACGCCAGCCGAACTGCCCGGAAACAAGTATTACATTTTTGGCAAAGAGGGCGGTAAGCGGCTTGCCGAGGAGTATGATATACCTTTTCTTGGGCAGATACCGTTGGTGCAAAGCATACGCGAAGGCGGCGATAATGGTGTGCCCGCCCTTGCCGGCGATGAGCCAAATACCCGCGCCGCTTTCGCTGATTTTGCAGCACGCACGGTACGCAGCATTGCTATGCGCAATGCCAGCCTGGCGCCCACCCATGTGGTGCAAATAGTGGAGTGAAACCAGTATTTGATATAGACCTAATACGCCTGAATTAGGGCCTTGCCAGCTTTGATGAAGTATGGCCTTAAGCTTGGCTAACTCCTATTCTCGTTAGTGCCCGGAATAAAAACATTTGACAAAACCCGTGTAACATATCCTGGCTGGGCCTTCAGGTAGAACTAATCGAAAGTTTTTGCTGAATTGCCGAATAAAGGCGACTTGTGGGCAGTATTTATATGTATGACAAAATTGATTTTTGTTTTTATGAAATGTCATACATTTGGGGCAACGGAGGTGTTGAATGAAACGAAAGAAGAAGCAAGTTCCTTCTAAGTATGAAATTCGCGAAGAGTCGTCTTCGGTGCTTAATAAGCCGGAGGCATTCCTGGAAGCAGCGCCTCCCAAGTTCTCCAAAAAAATAATTCTTACAGGCACGCATGCACCTACCGATTTTGACCTGATAGATGGCACACGCAGAGGGGTGCATAAGGCGCACTTATACGAAATATGCCAGGCATACGATGTTACTATTGACACTGCATGCGGTTGGCTGCATAGCAGTTACCGAAATATTGCCCGAAAACAGGATGATGAATTGCTGGATCCTTTCAAGAGCGAAAAGCTGCTGGCGCTTGGTACATTGGCAAGTCGTGGTATAGATGCTTTTGGTAGCGCCGATGGCTTCAGGCAATGGGTACATGCACCACTTCTTGCTTTGGGCAACAAGCGCCCTATTGACTACCTCGATACCACATTCGGCATTCAAATGCTGCATACGCTTATTGCCCGCATGGAGTGGGGCATTGTTTCGTAAGAGGTATGTTGGTTTATCGCGTTACGCGTACGGAGTACGCGAATAGCCTGAGTGGCGAGGGTAGCCGGGCAAATGGCGGGCGGTGGAACACACAAGGACTTGCTGCTGTATATGGCGCCGAAAACCAGAGCCTGGCTATGCTCGAAAACCTGGTGTACCAACCTTTTAACTTGTTGATTGACTATTCAATTGCCACCATTTTTGTGCCCGACGATGCCCCGGTGCTGCAATTGGACGCAGCCAGCCTGCCAGTAGGCTGGGATGCCCATTCCCACAAACCAATTACTGTAGAACTTGGTAGCAATTTGCTACGCGAAGCACAGTATTTGATGGTGCGGCTACCCAGTGCTATTTTGCCCGAGGAGTATAATGTTATGCTCAATCCGAATCATGCCGCTATGCAGCATGTGCGCATTGAAAAAATACGACCACTGATTTTTGATGCACGATTCAACAATAAACAAAAATGACGAGGACCGAACTGATAGCAAGGATTAAAGAAACCGGAAGCTTTTTGTGCGTAGGGCTGGATACCGATTTGGAAAAACTACCCAGTCATTTGGGTAATGACCTGGCCGCCATGCTTGCATTCAACCGGGCAATTATTGACGCCACCCTGCCATACTGTGTTTCGTATAAAATAAACTCGGCTTTTTACGAAGCCTATGGCTCCGAAGGCTGGCAAATTATGCAGGAAACGTTTGATTATATCCCCGATACCCATTTCAAAATAGCTGATGCTAAGCGAGGCGATATCGGCAATACGAGCCATCGTTACGCAAAAGCGTTTTTCGAAACGATTGGCGCAGATGCGGTGACCGTGGCGCCCTATATGGGAGAAGACAGCATCAGGCCCTTTTTGGAATATGGCGGCAAATGGACCATCGTATTGGGGCTTACCAGCAATGCTGGCAGTGCCAACTTTCAGCGGCTCAAACTCGATAGCAACAAGGGGGGATTTTCGCTGGTGCCCAATATTGTACGTGGCGAACGCGGCCAACAGTTGTATGAAAACGTACTTGAAACTGCAGCACAATGGGGCAGCGAAAAGAGCCTGATGTTTGTGATTGGGGCCACCCAAGCCTCCGAACTGGAGAATGTGAGGTCAATAGTGCCTAATCACTTTTTGCTGGTGCCTGGGGTTGGCGCACAAGGTGGTAGTCTTGAGGAAGTGGCGAGGTACGGGCTAAATGCTGATTGCGGCCTTTTGGTAAATGCCAGCCGGGCAGTTATTTACGCATCAGCAGGCAAAGAATTTGCTGAAGCCGCAGCATCAGTAGCCTTGGCATATCGCACTGAAATGCAGGAATACCTGAAGGCAAAAATGGTGTAGGCTTTTGCAACTATTTCAGCAAAACGGCAGCGCTGTCTAATGCCTTGAAAATATCGTTGCGCATCGCTTGTGCCGCAGTTTTTTGCTTATTCCAGTATTGGATCAGGCTGTCGGGGCTCAAGTTCTGCGGGTCAGGTTCAAATTGATCCATCCAGGTATTCATGCCGGCTTGTGCTTTCTGCAGTTGATTGTGCAAGGCTTGGTACCGGCCTTTCCAAATTTGGGCCTCAGCACCCTTGAGTTTTGAAAGCGAGTCTATCTTTTGCAGAGCAGCTTTTTCGTAACCCATCAGTTCGCCCATTTTAGGCATGGCCTCATCGTGCAGGGCAATTACCGATTGGTAAAGACTGTCGGTGGCTGATTTGGGTTGTTCATCCTTGCTGGCAGATGCATCATGTGGATGCTTGTGGTCACTTTCGCCGCCGCAGGACATTAATACATTAAGCAGCGATGTTGCGGAAAGCACTAAAAAAAGGTTCTTCATACACTTATTATTTTATGATTGGCTATGGCCGATAGATTGCCAAAATGGCATTTTCAATAAATTAATATTTTTACAAATGATATATTTCGCTTTTAAAGTTTCAAGCATGCTGCACGGGCTTATAAAGTTACAAATGTTACCACCCTGAAGCCCGATTGGCGTAGAAATAATTCGAGAACTTGCCTTGCCCTTGCATCAGCTTTGGCAGGCAGGTTTTGCCGCCACGCCATACCAAGCAATTGCCGCCGGGCTTTTTCTTTTACCGCAATTACTTCTGTATTGGTCCAATAGCCATTTTCTACAAATGTTTCAAAATCGGCAGGGTTGGTTATTACTTCTGTTATGGTTGCTTTTGGTAGCCTGATGGAAACCGAGTCACCAGTTGCAACAGCTTCGATTTGTTTTAGATCGATGCCGGCTTTCACCCTTCCTTTTGCTATGAGCACCAGTTGCCGACTAATGGCTGGTAACGGCGCCAAACCAATAGCCCTGAGGGCTGTGATGGCCGGGTTGGGTTTGGTGTATTCGGTACTGTCTACCACCAATTCGGCATACAATTGCATGGTGTTCAACTCGGCAATCTGCCGCACTTCTTTTATCACCAGCGGTGTATTGTCGATCAGCACTGGCTTGGGTTTGAACCAAGTACTAACAGAAGGGAATATGCTTGTACGGTCGAGTACCCACAGAATAGCAATTACCAGGGCCGCAACGGTCAACAACCTGAGCGCCCACCGGAGCAAGTATTTGTAAATATTCACCATTTACCCGAGCGGCGTTTTGGTTGGCTTGTCGTAGGTTAATTCAATTTGTTCGAAACCCAGTTGCAGCAAAAAATTGTTGAGCACAGTTTGAGTGTTCACTTTAGCTTGGTGCAAAATGCCAAGTTCTTTCCCTGCCTGCCACATTTGCCTTTCGGCCTGTTGCATCAGGGCATCTTTTTCGGCGGTGGAAAAAGGCATGCGAAAAAAGTCAAGGTCTTCGCTTGCCACCCTTATGTTGGCAGGCGGCATATTTACACTTAGTATTATGGGCTCTGGCAATCGTATTTTTATGGATTTGCCATTAACCGAAATGTCGCTGGCTTGCAATGTGGCAAGGTCTATGCCGGCTTTAATGGTGGCTTCGCAGGTAATCAGTATTTTTCGTTCGCCAATGGTGTACCAGGTTCCGGCGTCGGTGGCTTTTACCACTTTGGTTACGGTGTATTCGGTGGTGGCCAGTTCCTGCAAGGGCTGCAGTGCCGTTACCACTTTGCTGGGGTCGGGGGCTTTGGGGCGGCAGGCCATTAACAACACCAAAAGGCAAATACAAGCCCGCATTGGGCGTTGTAAAGGCGGCTTGCCAAAGATTTGAACCCGCAATTTTGTCATTTGTTGAACGTTGACGGCCGGAAAGTTAGCAATTGCATTACATGCCCGCTGCGTAGATGTGGGCGTAACAATTAATTTGCGGCAAAATAACTTTGCAAAAATGTCATGTCAGGAACAATTGGCATTTTAGTATCGAAAGCATATGAAAAAATACGCAGTAATAGTAGCCGGCGGCATAGGCAAACGCATGAACAGCGATATCCCCAAACAGTTTATGCTACTGCTGGGTAAGCCAGTTTTGTATTATACGCTCAAAGCTTTTCTCGATGCATTTAGCGATTTGCGCATTATATTGGTACTGCCCGAAGACCACATTGAAAAGGGCCGCGAAATAGTGGATGCTTATTTCGACCGCACCCGCATCATGTTTACTGAGGGCGGCGAAACACGCTTTCATTCGGTGCGCAACGGGGTAAGTCAAATAGTGGAAGAAAGCATCATTTTCGTGCACGACGGCGTACGCTGCCTGGTCACCCCACAACTTATTCGCTACTGCTACGACAGTGCTTTGATGCATGGCTCTGCAATACCCTCGGTGCCGCTTAAGGATAGTATCCGCCAACTTACCGAAGCCGGCAGCAAATCGGTAGACCGGGCCGCATACCGGCTAATACAAACGCCCCAAACCTTTCACGGTAAGCTGTTGATGCCAGCTATGCATCAAATTGAATTTAAAGAACGTTTTACCGACGAGGCCACCGTGGTAGAGGCTTTTGGTATAGAACTGCACCTGATGGAAGGAGAAGAAACCAATATTAAGATTACCCAACCTATTGACATGATGTTTGCCGAGCAGATTTTGCTTGAGCGCATCAGGCAAGCTGCCAGCGCCACCTAGATTCCACTATTTTTTTAACCACTTAATGGCAGCAGGCAGCTTGTTGCTTTTGAAGAAAAAGTAAGGCTGGTTTTGCGCTCCAAATTTTTTATAGAACCGTGCCACGCCGGGTAAATCGCTACCCTCGAAATCCAGTATCAACGGCGTTCCGGCAAATTCGCTGATGATTTGGTGAAACAAGAAGTGATTGGCTTCCAGTGTGCGGCCATTGGGGAGGGTGGTGGAGGCAATGTTGTAGAGCTTCTGTTCATCGCGCAGCAGCAGGCAGATTGCCAATAGTTCGCCGGTGGGTAAGGAAGCTTTTCGAACAATAGCCTTGCCAGATTGAATGAATGTAGTGCATAAGCAAAGAAATGCATCCCAATCGGCAGGCCTGTAGCCAAGCCTTGCCCCGTAGTGCTGGCGATAAAGACTTATGGCCTCTGCAACATCCTGGCTGCTGCTGTACAGCATGTTGAACTTGCTTGCACGTTTCAGGTTTTTCTGGAGGTCGTTTCCAAAGCCATGTTCCAGGCTTGCAAGCCCAGGCTGCAGGTTGAGTACGTAGTTGGTTCGTGGCTGGCTTTGTACCGTACTGTTGGTATGGTTCAGGTAAATCTCCACCAGTTTAAAGAGGGTTGCAAGCTTTGACAGAAATTGTTCATGCACTGCGGCAGGCAGGCTTTGGGGCGAAAAAATACCCAATTGCTGGCAAAATGCAGGCTGGCACAGGTAACGAATACCCAGCTTTTTGCGCCAGGTAAGCGGCATTACTGCCTCGTAATTGCCCAGCACCAGGGCATCCCAGCCGGGGCTCATACAATCAAGCATGACACTGGTAGCATACACAAGGCTACCGGCGGCCATGCTGATGGCCCTGTCCCACGATTGCTTGTTTATTTGGGCATGACGCAGGTATTGTATCGGCCCGTTCATGGCAGCAGGGGCACCCCGGCCAGCTTCAGCTTGTTTTTGTCAATATTGAAACTGAATGTGAGGCGCTTTTGCCACCAGTTGGGCCCGGCCGGGTTGTTTACACTGTTGGGTTCTTCAAAATCTTTGCTTTGAAAGAGCGGGTAGTAAATGTCAAGCGCCTTAAAGAGCCTTATTTGCAACCCGATGCTGTACAAGAAATTGGGCATATCGCTTTTGCTATTCCAGGGCGAGGCGGAAGTACCTACGTCGGTAAAAACTTTGAGGGGAATGCGAATGGGTATGATGGACAATGGGCTGAATTTTTGCGGAACGTCTACCGTAAAATTGGCCGTTAGCATCCAGTTGTCGAAGTAGTCGAGTTTCTCAGGGTCGAGGCCGGGTTTTACGGCGCTGTAATCGCTGCGGTACTTGAAGCCTCCGTCGCGAATCATAATCTGCCTGCCAAAAATGCTGGTGCTTTGGTTGCGCTCCGCAAAGGCATTGCTGTAGGTATAGTCTTCCTGCCCGTTGGGGCCATACATGGTAAAGTGATACCGGCTGTTGGCGCTGCGCACAGCATCGGTGCGGTCGGTGGTGTAAAATATTTTTCCGGCAAAAAGCCTTGCCGATATACCATCGCCCTGCTTGTTGAACTGCAAAAAGTAGTTGAGCGTGGCCTGCAGGCGTACAATGTCTTTTACCTGCTGCAGGTTGGCGGTAATGCTCCACGGGTTCAGGTACCTGTCGTTGGCCCAGCCCATGGTTAGTTGTGGAATGATAGTTGTAGCGCTGCCATCAATGGTGGCATAATAGGCCGTGTCGTTGGGGGCAGGCTTGGGCAGTAGCAAAAATTGTTGTTCATTCACCACCCATGTTCTGAAGTCGACCCAGCGCCGCATGGTGGAGGTAAAATCTTTGTTGCGCAGGTGTAGGGTAAAACCGGGAACCGCTTTGGTAAAAGATGCCTGAATGGTTTGGTCGTCAATGTCGGTGCCATCATCGTAGCTGAAATGCGATAGACCTGCAAACACTTCAGCTTTGCCAACAGCGCCCTTTTTTGGATACCAGGGGTAGCCCAGCCGGCCATAACCCGTTACTTTACCACTGCGGGTGCCGAGCATAGGCGTGGCTACAAATTGTAATTTTTGCGCAGGTATGTTGTAGTTGTGAATGCCCAGGCCAATTTGAAAGCCGTCGTACAGGTTGTAGCCCAGTGCAGGAAAAAGGCTCAGGTACTTCTTCGACTCGGTGTCGCGAAAGTTGAAAAGGCCCGTTACTGCTGTTTTTCGTTTAGCTGCAGGAGGCGTTACAGGACCTTGCTGCCTGAGCATGTTGAAATGGGCCGAAAGGTTTTTACCCGATACCTCTTCTGCCACCCTTTTGAAATTGTACGGTCCGGGATGGGCAAATTTCCATTTGCTGTAATAGCTTTTCATGATGCTGTCCATAGTGGAAGTACCGAGGTCCGCTTCCATCTTTTCGAGCCATTGAGCAGTTTTGGTATAAGGAATGGTATTAAAGGTAGCCATGCCAAACGCCTCGGATGGGGAAGCAATAGGTGGGTCCTGCCGGTTGGTGATCAGCAGGTTGAGGAGGGCATCTTCGATTCGGTTGGGCAGTTTGCTTGCTGGGAAAGATCGCTTTGCGAAAGGTACAAACTCCTTACGGAATTTTTGCTCGAAGTAGCTGTTCATGCCTTCGTCCATCCATGGATGATCGCGTTCGTTGGTTGCCAGCACTGCCTGAAACCAATTGTGGCCAACTTCGTGCGCTATTAACGCAGGCAACATGCCCGATACGCTATTCAGGTAAGTGATCATAGGGTATTCCATGCCATCTTCTTCGCTGGCCGGGCTTTGCACCACGGTTACCTGCGGATATGGATAATCACTAATGCTTCTGCTATAAAATCGTATTGCATTTTTTGTGTATTGAATGCTGTTTTTCCAGTTGCCTGCCTGGTTGGGTAATACCAGGTTCCATACTTCTATAGTACGCGATACAAGTTGTACTGTATCGTATTTTATCAGAAACCTTTTATCGGCAAACCATGCAAAGTCTATCACGTTTTCGGCTTTGTACACCACTGTTTTTTGTGCAATGGCCGAGGCCGGGAATTGCTGATCTTTGGGCTTTTTAGGTGGAGGAGCGCCTTTTTTTACCGGTTTGGTAACAGCAGGAGGGGGGGCGGTGCGTTTGCGCATCCATTCTTTTTCGGATTCGTCTTGCAGCATGCCGGTAGCGCCCACCACGTAATTAGTGGGCAAGGTGATGGCTACTTCATAATTACCAAAGTTGGAGTAGTACTCACCCAGTTCCAGGTAGGTCATTGGGTGCCATCCATCTTCATCATACATGGCTATTTTGGGAAACCACTGTGCCACAGCATAGGACTGAACCATATGCCCGCTGCGCGAAAACAAATAAGGCAGCTGCACGTGAAAAGGTGTGCTAAGTGTGAGCGACTTGCCGGGAAGCAAGGGCTGTTGCAGTTTTACCTCAATCACGTCAATATACTGCGGGTGATCGGCCATTCGCTGGCTGATGCCGTTTACCCGCACATCGAGCCGGTTGATGTAGCCCCGTTCGCCGGGTTTGGAAAAATAGAAGTCTGGTTCCCCCAGTTGCAGCGATTGTTCGCTATACGCTGTTTTATCGTTTTTGTAGGCATTGGGCCACAGGTGCATCCACAGGCTACGCAGGGTATCGGGCGAGTAGTTGGTATAGGCAATGGTTACCACCCCGTCAAGGGTATGCAGGGTGTCGTTTAGGGTAACTTCAATTTTATAATCTGCCCGCTGTTGCCATGGTTTTACATCCTGGCCAAAAGCCAAGGTGGCAATCAGCATCAAAGCAGTAATTAAAATATGGTATGCATTCATGGTACGCTTCAAAGAAAAACAATAAACTGATATGGCGGTTTTGCCTCTCGCTATGAAGCCGGATATTTGCCCAAAACACACCTAATACAATGAAAATCACTTTTTTCTCAGTTCAGCCATACGACCGTTCCTATTTTGAGAAATACAATGAGCCATTTGGTTTTCAGCTAAAGTTCTACAGTTCGCAGCTAAACGAACAAACCACCGACCTGGTAAAAGAAAGCCCGGTGGTGTGCCTGTTTGTAAACGACAGGGCCAATGCCGAGGCATTGCAGGGGCTTAAAGACCGCGGGGTAGAGTTGATTGCCCTGCGCTGTGCCGGCTTCAACAATGTGGACCTGGAGGCTGCTGCCAGGCTTGGCATTCGCGTGGTGCGCGTGCCGGCATACTCACCCGAGGCAGTGGCCGAGCATGCTGTGGCGCTCATTATGACTCTTAATCGCAAAACTCATAAGGCCTACAACCGGGTGCGTGAACAAAACTTTTCGCTCAATGGCTTAATGGGCTTTGACCTGTATGGCAAAACTGTAGGGGTGGTGGGCACGGGGCGCATTGGCATCGCCTTCGCCAAAATAATGTTGGGATTTGGCTGCCGGGTGCTGGCCTTTGATATGATTGCCAACAAGCAACTGGAAGCATTGGGCGTGGAATACACCAACCTGCCCGACCTGTTTGCAACCTGCAATATCATCTCGCTGCATTGCCCGCTTACCGATAGTACGCGACATCTTATCAACGCCGAAACGCTGAACATGATGGAGCCAGGCACAATGCTCATAAATACCAGCCGCGGAGGGTTGATTGACACAAAAGCTGCCATAAAAGCCCTTAAGCACGGGCGCCTGGGCAGCCTGGGTATTGATGTGTATGAGCAGGAAGAAAAACTGTTTTTCCGCGACTTGAGTGGTGATATTATTGAAGATGATGTCATTCAGCGCCTCATGAGTTTCCCCAATGTGCTTATTACGGCGCACCAGGCGTTTTTTACCGATGAGGCGCTTACCCAAATAGCCAACATAACGCTGGTTAATATTGATGCCTGGCAAAAAGGAGAAGTTCTTACCAACGAAGTGCGGGTTGCATAAAAGTAAAAGCCGGAGCGTTTACGCATTCCGGCTTCTATTAAGTCTTTCTTTATAAAGGCTATGTTGTTCGGCCCGAGGCTGCCAGCAGGCCGTGGAGGTCATCGTTGAATGCCTTTTGCTCCTGTAATTCTTCGAGGCTGATGTGCATACGGTAGCGCCAGTAGTGCTTGGGGTTGGCAGGTACGTTAATCCTTTCGTCGTGTGGGTTTTGGCGGCGCAACTGACCATCGCTGCCCATTAGGTCCTGCAGTTGAAAAATGCTCCACATAGCAGGGCTATACGCATGCTGGGTAATGATGGCGCGGTTTATCCAGGGCTCGCAGTAGAAGGGAGCTTCGCCCCACTGGCCCAGTTGGGTATTGTAAAACGCTTGCGTGTTATCCCTATTTTCCTCCCACCATCCGCGTATGGTACTCATGTCGTGGGTGCTGGGTGTTACCACGCTCATATATGGGGCATCGGCCGGATGAAAAAACTTTGTTTTCGGGTTTTTGGGCATCCGCTGAATTTCTAAGCTCAGCAGCCCGGTGTCCCGCATTACCCCGGGCACGCAGTCGGGTACCATACCCAGGTCTTCGCCGCATATAAGCATACAGGTGCTGGATTTGAGGGCTGGTAGTTTTTGCAGTGCTTGCTTGCGCCAAAAATCATCCTGCCTGCGGAAGAAATAATTGATGTACAGCTCTTTCAGTTTTGCCTTTGTATCTGAGTCCAGGTAACGATAGCTGAGCGTGTCGTCCATGGCTATACGAAAGTGAAACTGCCGGCCATCACTTTCTTCTTCTTCTATCAAAATGAAATTACTTACCAGGTCGAACAACTTCAGTTTTATCCATGCTTCCACGTCTGCTGCATCGGCAAACCAGGTTTCTATCTTGCGTTGGGTGTCCAAATCGGCTTTAAAGGCATAATTGCCCCAGCCGCTACCTTCCAGGAACGTTTCCTTTATCCAATCTGTTTTTTCTCCAAACAGCGTACCAAGTATTTCATCGGTTATCAGCGGCTTGCAGTAGCGGTTGTAATCAAAGGAGATGCCCTTTTCGGCAAACTCGTTTACATGCACCGGCAGGCAGGGTACAAAATGGCCCATTATGCCCTCTACAGCGTGCATGGGTATACTCCAAATACGGAAAAAGCCCAGAATATGGTCTATACGAAATGCATCGAAGTAAAGGCTCATTTGAGCAAAGCGCTGCTTCCACCAGGTAAAGCCGTCTTCCTGCATACGCTTCCAGTTGTAGGTAGGAAAGCCCCAGTTTTGGCCTTTTACGGCAAAATCGTCGGGCGGAGCCCCGGCCTGAGCTTCCATATTGTACAGGTCGGGGGCCACCCACGCATCGCTGCTGTTGCGGTAAATACCAATGGGCAGGTCGCCTTTCATTACAATGCCTTTTTGGTGTGCATAGTCCACTGCTTCTTTTAACTGCTGGTGAAGGTGAAATTGCACAAACAGGTGTATGGCCACCGCGTCAAATGCTTTTGATTTTGGGGCAAACAGTTTGGCAACTTCATCAGTCTTGTAGCTGCTGTGTGTTTTCCATTGGCCGAAATTGGCTGTTTTGTATTTGTCGCGCAGGTAGCAAAAAGCAGCATACGGAAGCAGCCAATGCTTGTTTTCATTATAGTAAGCCTGGTAGCCTTCATCGGCCAGCCAGGCTTGTTTCATGGCAGCATAAAGTTCTTTAATGGCTGTCCATTTGGCCTTTATTACGGCTTCGTAATCAAGCTCGGTCAGGGCGTTGAGCTTTTTTTGCCGGCTGGCAAGCCCTTTAATAAGTTCGGTGTGCCCTTTGCCGGCCATTTTTGCCACATTCAGGTAAATGGGGTGCAGGGCAAACACCGAAATGGGTGCATAGGGGTAGCTATCGGTCCAGCTATGGTTTACTGTGGTATCGTTTACCGGCAGTAGTTGAATCATTTTCATACCTACCGACGCTGCCCAGTCGGCCAGAGTTTTCAGGTCTGTAAATTCGCCCACGCCCATGCTGTGTTTTGTACGAAGGCTAAACACCGGAATGGCTACCCCGGCGCCCCTGAAGCGTTGTGCGTCCACCCGCAACATGCCATCGTGCACAATGTTGGTTTGGCGCTTGCCCATTCCATACAACACGCGGTTGTCGCCCTGTTCGTATTGCACAAACCGCTTTTCATCCAGGTTGTACACGCCATACTTGTAATAAACCGGAAATTCAGTTTGGCTCAGGTTGAGCGCTGCGGTAAACCAGTTGCCCTCCCTGGCCATTAGCAGCGGTGCTGCAGTATTCCAATCGGCAAGTTTAGGGCCGCTACCCAGCAGGCAGGCCGCCTCGTTTGGCTTTAGCAGCGGTGCTTTTATACGAAAAATATGGGTAGCATTTTTTTCATCTGCAGCCTTGTATTTTATGGCTTTTGGCTTTAGCAGCGTTTCCTGGAATGGCTGTGTAAAAAAGGCGTTGTCCACATTGCCGGTGTAATTCCAGTAGTCAACCAACTGTACCTCGGTGGTTTGTATTGTGCGGGTGTTCAATACCCTGTCTGGCAACCATTCAGTGCTTTCTGTGCCATCTGCGCCACGCAAAATATACTTGTAAGCAATTTCACCAGTGTCGTTGGCCACATCAATGGAGGCCATCCAAAATTCGTCGTTTACATAATGCAAAGGGGCTGCCAGGGCAGTGTCGTTATTGCCCAATTGAGGTATGTTTCCGCTTACAAAAAACTGCTGGCCATAAGTGGTGCCAAAGCGGAGATAAAAATGAATGGTCATCATGCAATCGTGTTGAATGTTGCTAAAAGGGTGAACAAAGGTAACGTTGTATGCCACAACTTAGTGTCTGATGTACACAATAATCTGTCAAACAAATGGGAGTTTAAAGTTTTTAAGTATTGTGCCACAACAATAAACGGCCTTTTGTGGTGTGGCTATCTGCTAGTAATTTCGCAGCCAGTTTATTGAAGGTGGAATCTTCACTCTTTTTCCAGCTGTTATCAACTAAATTAATCTCAATCAATGGCTTACGACGTAATTGTTCTTGGAAGCGGCCCCGGCGGATACCCGGCAGCCATCCGTGCCTCGCAACTGGGTAAAATGGTTGCCATTATTGAAAAGGAAAGCCTGGGCGGCGTGTGCCTCAACTGGGGTTGTATACCCACCAAAGCATTGCTCAAAAGCGCGCAGGTGTACGAATATCTGAAGCATGCCCAATCCTATGGCATTAATGCAACCGGCGACAAAGATTTTGACGCGGTTATTAAACGTAGCCGTGGTGTAGCCGATAAAATGAGTAAGGGTGTTACCTTTTTGATGAAAAAGAACAAGATTGATGTGGTAATGGGCTATGGCAAACTGGTGAGCCCAACCAAAATAGAGGTAACAGCCAGCGATGGTACCAAGCAAATGGTGGAGGGAAAAAGTATTGTAATTGCCACGGGTGGCCGTGCACGTGCACTACCCAGCCTGCCCATTGATGGAAAAAAGATAATCGGCTACCGCGAAGCTATGGTGCTTGCTCAACAGCCCAAAAGCATGATTGTAGTGGGCAGTGGCGCCATTGGAGTTGAATTTGCCTATTTCTACAACAGCATGGGAACCAAGGTAACCATTGTAGAATTTTTGCCCCGCATTGTGCCGGTGGAAGATGAAGACATTTCGAAGGAATTGGAAAAGCAGTACAAAAAGCAGGGTATAACCATTTTTACCAGCAGCGAAGTAACTGCGGCCGATGCTATTGGTGAAGGGGTGAAATGCACGGTGAAAACACCCACGGGCGAAATAAGCCTGGAGGCAGATATTGTGCTGAGCGCTGTGGGCGTGGTGGCCAATATTGAAAACATTGGCCTGGAAACGATTGGCGTTAAAACCGACCGCGGCAAGATAGTGGTGGACCAATACCAGCAAACCAGCGTGCCGGGGGTATATGCCATTGGCGATTGCACGCCCGGTCAGGCCCTTGCCCACGTAGCCAGCAAAGAAGGCATTAACGCTGCCGAACATATTGCAGGCCATAAGCCAGAGCCGCTCGATTACAACAACATACCCGGCTGTACCTATTGCTCGCCCGAAATAGCCAGTGTGGGCTATACCGAAGCCAAAGCCAAAGAGGCAGGATATGACATTAAAGTGGGCAAATTTCCTTTTATGGCAAGCGGCAAAGCCAGCGCTGCCGGCAGTATGGAGGGTTTTGTGAAGGTGATTTACGATGCCAAATACGGCGAATTTTTGGGATGCCACATGATTGGTGCCAACGTAACCGAGATGGTTGCTGAAGCAGTGACGGCACGCAAACTGGAGACCACGGCCCATGAAATTCTGAATGCCGTGCACCCGCATCCTACCATGAGCGAGGCTATGAAAGAGGCCACGGCTGCGGCATATGGCGAGGCAATTGATATTTAACGGAAATGATTTTGTGAAATAATCAGTGCGCAGGTGTCAAAAAATGGGGGTCTGCGCATTTTTCTTATTGTGCTTCAACATCCATTAATGAAGGTTGATTTGCCGGTAAGGCTTGCAGTAAGGGAAGATTTCTGGAAGGTTGGCATCCAAATAATTCAAGGTATAAGCCAAATCCAATACTGGTTATCTTTTTCCTTAACTAAACCCCGTTGTTATTGGTATTGGTAAACGATGCGGCCTTCAGGTTGCCGCTGCTTATTCATTACGGTTTCGGAAGTTCGCAGGCCGCGGTTGTCGTAGGCAAACTGCCAAATGCGGTATTGGTTGCTTCCACTCTTGAATATAATTTGTTGGGTAAGTTGCCCCTGAGCATTGTATTCAAATGTATAGTCGGGCAGCATGCGGTTTGCCCTGTCGTTGTATCGTACTACATCAGTCAGGTTGCCTGCTTTATCGTAGTAATAGTACCAGGTTTCAAGTTTACGGCCCTTTTTCCACCATTGCTCTGTTCCGGGTTTGCCGTTTTCGTCGGGCAAAAAGCGTACCTCGGTAGTGTCACCGCCGGTTTTTACTTTTATCATGCTCACCGGCTGGTTGTCTTTGTAGATATAAGTGCGTGTTTCCACCAAGGTGTCACGAAAGTTGGGTTCAAAACTGTAGGAAGTAATAGACATAAGGCTGCCCTTTGCATTGTAGTTGTACATAATTTGGTTTACAATGTTATTTGCAGAGTCCGTAACCATGGTTGGCAGCCCAATTTGGTTAAAGGTTGTAACCATGAAGCTGGAGCCTGTAATATCGCTGTAGGACCGGGTAACAAGTTCGTTGGATGATTTTTTTATTTCCTGCTCGATGCTAAAATTTTCGGTAGGCGTTCCATCGGCATCATGGGCCTGGGCTACTACCCGTGTGATGCCTGCCCTGCGCAGAAGTTGGTAATTGCGGGAAGTGTTTTGCGGCGTAAGTATGTCTTGGTAGTAATACTGCGCCTGTAGGTTGGCGGCGGTAAGCAGCAATATGGCAACTGCAAATAGCCTGGGCATGTAAGCGTATAAATTTTGTCAAAAATAGCCGGGTAGTGGCAGTGCTACATTGTTAATTATTCTGAGCACCGGTTGTTCTTAATTGTTCAATTTTGCAACAAAACGCCATGCTGAGGCAGGAAGTGGTAGTTAATCAAGCAGCATGTTGCAGCAGGACGCTAGCAACAGGCTTATTCAAAGGTTTTGTAAAATTTTAAACTTTATGAGCGCAACAGATTCGTTTGGCAAGTTGATTAAAATAATGGATGAATTGCGGGCGCAATGCCCTTGGGATCGCAAACAGACTATCGAGTCGCTGCGGCCACTTACCATAGAAGAAACGTATGAACTGGGCGATGCTATTTTGAAAAGGGACTGGAAAGGGCTGAAGGAGGAACTGGGCGATTTGATGCTGCACCTGGTTTTTTATGCCAAGATTGGCGCGGAACAAGAAGAATTCACACTTGAGGATGTTATTGAAGGAATATGCAAAAAACTTATTGACAGGCACCCGCACATTTATGGCGATGTGGTAGTGCGCGACGAGGAGGATGTGAAACGTAACTGGGAACGGCTGAAACTTAAAGAAGGAAAAGGGAGCGTACTATCGGGTGTGCCCGACAGCCTGCCTGCTGTGGTAAAAGCCTTGCGCATGCAGGAAAAGGCGAAGAAAGTTGGTTTTGAATGGGAAACCAAAGTGGATGTATGGAGAAAAGTGGAAGAAGAGATGGCCGAATTACATGAGGCAGATGCCAGTGGCGACAAGGTTGCAGTGGAGAAGGAGTTTGGCGATTTGCTTTTCAGTCTCATCAATTATGCACGGTTTTTAGATGTAGATCCGGAATCGGCATTGGAGCGTACAAATATTAAATTCAGGAAGCGGTTTATGGATATGGAAGCAGCAGCCAGGGCGCAGCACAAAGCTTTGATGCACATGACGCTGGACGAAATGGATGCTATTTGGAATGATGTGAAAAAGCATACCCCGTAATGCCCTCCCACAGGTCGTTTATACCGGTGAAGCATGCTGTTTGGTTGTTGGCAGCCTTATGGGCCTACACGCTTTCGTTTGTGGTGGGCAATTACTGGACGCGTGTATTTTCTAATAGCCACGCTGCAAAGGACTTGCAGGCAAGTCTTCAGGCTCGCGAAGCTGCATTTGCCAATTTCTTAAATGATACCGTTACTCTTGCAAGGTTTTTAGAAGGCAAGGCTTCTTTAATGGAAATTGAAGAGGCGGCAGAAATGCCGTTTTCGGCGTATGTGTACCAGGGCGATACAGGTAACCTGCAGTTGCGCTGGTGGAGCACCAACCAGGTATTGCCCATGCTTGATGATGTGGCAACCGTGCCTGCTGGCACACTATTGAGGTACGGCAGTGGCGACTACGAATTGTTGCGCGTCAAAATACAGCTGCACGGCACGCAATACACAGTAATTGGATTGGTGCAACTAAGGCAGCAGTATATAGTGGAAAATGCTAACCTAAGGGTATCATTTCCCGGTTTTAGCTGGCTTGAGCATTATGTAAGTCTTACTTACGAGCCTACCGCATTTCCTGTAGTAGGGGTGGTAGGCAAAGTGCTTGCCTGGCTAAAGCCAATTGAAGACAGTATACCGCGGGGTGCTCTTATTGTACAGTTTTTGCTTCAGCTTAGTGGGCTATTGCTGGCAACGGTTTTTGTATACCGCGTTAGTACAAGTATGATTACTAATGGCGGCATTTGGCAGGGGATGCTGTGGTTGGCGGTGTGCTGGCTTATAGGTTGGCTGGTAATGCGCCATACGCAGTGGCTCCTTTCGTGGCAGCTACTGGCTATTGGTAATTCTACCTCTGGAGCAGGCATTTATGTGGTGAGCGAGCTAAAGAAACTGCTGATTGACGCTGTTTTTTTGCTTTTTTGCGGTATGGCTCTTTCTGCAAACGCCAACCAACTGCACAACGCTCTGGCTGCCTTAGGCAAGCGGAGCAGACAGTTTGCCGCTGTAGCGGTGGTGGTAGTGGTTACCATGATGCATTTGTGGGTTGTAAGCCGGTTGATAGAGGTATTTGGATTACAGGTCATTTCGGTATCACAGAGTAATTATCTTGTTTCGGATGCAGAGGGTGTGCTTGAACGTATGAATATTTTTTTGTATGTGATTGCACATATGTTGCTTTCCAGGTTTGCTGGTTACCTGGCATTCATGCATTATAAGCGTGGCGGTTGGTGGATGCTGCTCACTCAGGCGGTAAGCGGACTATTGCTGCTCACTTTGTTTGCATCCGGTAATTGGGTGCCTTTATTGTTGGCTTCTCTTTTCTGGTTTCTAATTTTCTTTTACACTGTTTACAATTTTTCGCATACAATAGAACGGCCATCGTTTTTGCAGTCAATGAATTGGTTGTTGGTATATGCCATTTCGCTTGGGGTACTAAGCACCTCGTTGTATGGAGCCCGATTGCGCGCCAGGGCTGTGGAAATAGGAGAGAGCTTAATGCAACAAAACAGCCGAACCGTTGAGTACCAGGTTCGCATAGCAGCTGCAGGTGTAAAGCGGGTGGATTGGCCCGGCTATCTGCAGGCTGGTTCTGGTGCAAAACGAATTGCGGTTATCAAAGATTCTGTTCAGCAAAACCTTTTTGGGGGCTACCTGAAAAACTTTTATACCACCATACATATTTTTAGTGCAGATGGCACCGAAGTTGCCGGCAATGGCCAAATCAGCCTGGAAGGGCTCAATAATTTGCTCAACCTTCAATCGGAGCCTACCGGCTTTGCAGGTTTGGGATACCTGGAAGAGTCAATTTATGATTTTGGCTATGTGTTTCGGCATGTGGTGCGCAATCGGGCAAGTGGTGATGTGTTGGGATACGTGTTTGTAACTACACGGCCGGGCAAGCAGTCAAGAGATCCCGTTTTGCCTGAACTGTTTTCGCAGCTCCGCGAATTAGCGGCCGACTTGCCCAAAGGTTTCAGTTATGCCTGGTACAAAAACGGACAATTGGTGCAGCAGTACCGCAACTATCCGTTTGTATCTAAAATACCAGAAAATTACATGCAGCGAACCATGTATGTACGCGAGCGAGGCGGGGGCAATATGGAAGCGTGGTTTAATAGTGGAGATGGATCTACACTGGTGGTGGCCACAACCCGTAGCTACCTGGTAGAGTTTGTTAGTACAACCACTCAACTGTTTGGCCTGTTTTTGGTGTGTGGTTTAATCATATTTGTGCCTCAATGGGTAATTCAAATGGTGCGGTTGTGGCCTGGTTCTCTATCTCCAAAAAGCTTCACCATTCAGCAAAGGCTTAGGGCAACCATTCTTGGATTGCTTAGTATTTCCGTACTTATTATTGCCATCGTTACCAACCGCTATTTTATAACGGAGTATCGCTCAAAAAACGAGAGCACGTTGGCCGGTACTATTGGCCGCATTGCAGACGCCATTGAGCAAAGCATGTATCAGACAAGTGATACGGTGAAGTATGCTTCAGAGTCTGAGAAATGGGGTGACCGCTTGAGGCAAATTGCCAATGCTGAAAATGCCGA
>Ga0114939_10000332_pt1 | contig 40141 bp, 32 predicted proteins | sample AshMeaCrysSpring_FD_87196 | JGI IMG/M metagenome (GOLD analysis project Ga0114939, IMG submission 87196) | Groundwater microbial communities from Big Spring, Nevada to study Microbial Dark Matter (Phase II) - Ash Meadows Crystal Spring | ecosystem: Environmental > Aquatic > Deep subsurface >...
CAGAGCCCGCAGAAAAGCGCTCCCGCTTTCACTCGGGCACGTTGTTGCGGGAGACGACCCGGTAAAAGGTGACGGCTTCGGGGTCGAGCCCGCCATCGACAAACTCGGTCGTATTGGCGGGCAGGGTGCCCGCCCGTTCCCAAGTTCCGCCATCGGTCGAGCGTTCGATGTGGAAGAGGAACTCGGTCTCCGAGTTGTCGGTCCATGTGACGGTCGCCCCGTCGGTGGAGACGTTCACCGCGGGCTGACCGGGCGCGGCGGGAGATTCTGTGTGGGCCGGATAGCCATTTGTCGCGTCGGTGGGATCCAGCCGGGCGAGGTATTCCTCCATATTGGTGAAGGTGTCGCCGTCGAAATCCTCCAACCCGTCGGGGATGCCGTTGCTGTTTTTGTCCTGCTGACTTGGCAGCAGCCCGTATTTGGCTTCCCATCCATCGGGCATTCCGTCCCCGTCGGTGTCCGGGTTGAACGGGTCGGTGCCGAAACGATTCAACTCGGCCTCGTCCGAAAGCCCGTCGCCGTCGCTATCGAGCGGCAGGGTCACGGTGACCGCGTTGCTCGGCTCGGAGAGAAGTTCGCCCTGAAATGCGGACACGCGATACGTGTAGGTCGCGCTGCCCACAACCGCCTCGTCCCGCGCGCGGTTGGTATCGGCGGGCACCTCGGTGAGCGGCACAAATCCCTCCCCGGCCCCCCGCTCGATCTGGTGGCCCTCCTCGATGGCCGCGTTGTCATTCCACCCCAGCACGACCGCGAAGGGTTCCTCGATGGTGGCCGACAATTGCGTGGGAGCGAAGAGGGACTCGGACTCCCCCGCGCGAACCCGCAGACGCACGAACCAGCGCGGAGCATCCGCCGGCGCGGCCGGGTTGGTCGCATCGAATAGCCGCACTCCGTTTTCCGTGCCCAGTAAATTGCGGGCCGGCGAGTTGACCGTGACCCAGTGCCGCAGGTCGGTGGACTCGCAGAAGTGGTAGAGCAGGTCCGTCGCATCGATGCGTTCCGGATAAATGAGGCCGTGCGGGGCATCGGACTGGGTGACAAGGACGGGCTCGGCCGAAAACGGGTCGCAGCCGAAGGCGTATTCGAGGAGGTTTCCGAAGCCGTCGCCATCGGGGTCGGCCATATCGGCACCGATCAGCGGGTCGGCCAGTTCCTGCGCCGAGAAGGTCGCGGATTTCCACTGGGAGAAGGTGGTCGCGCGGGCGGCGGGCGGGAGCAAAGCCAGAAAGCCTGCAATGGCAACCCCGAGGGCCGTGCGACAATGGGAAGCCGGTGACAGGACGGGGTGCATAATGTGGGCTTTTTATAGTAAAGCGCCAACTCTCCGTCAAATAAGAAGGAATTTTCTCGGGCGAAAATTATCCACTCAGGGCTCTAATGCTCTAGAGGGTGCCCGACTCGCGGAGGAAGTCCTTCATTTCCTGTTCGGTGCCTTTCAGTTGAACCAGGAAGCATTTGCCGCCGTCCTGCCGGATGGCCAGCGAATAGGAACCTGCGGCGGCGAACCGCCAGGTCCCCTCGGGGGCGATGGAAATGCCAAGCGGACGTCCGTCGAAGGAGAGAAAGAAAAGCCGGCGTTCGCCATCGAGCACGGCGACCTGCGCGATCCGTTCGTCTTCGACTTTGAAGGACCGCAGTCCGACAGCCTCCAACCGGCCGAGCCCGGCGGGGACGACCAACTCGGGATGCCCCTGCATGGCAAGCCAGTCGGGCAGGTCGCCCGTTTTGATATTGAGGACAGTGAATTCGTCCGGCCGGGCGCGGGCCGCCTCGGTGGCAATTTTGACGGCATCCTCGGGGAAGGTGCCGGAGCGTCCGGTCAGGTTCCAAACCACGAGTGCGATCAGGAGAAGAAACCCCACGCCGACCGCGATGGTGGCGGGACTGCGCAGCATGGCGGCTCCGTGTTGCCAGTGGGTTTCCACCGCCTGGCGGGCCGCTTCGATGGCGGGCGCGGATTCCTCCGACGGCACCAAGCGGGCCGCCTCTTCGCGGAGTTCCTCCGGACTTCCGAGCGCGCCGGCGGCGGACGCGACGAGGGATTCCGCCGCTCGCGGGTCGAGCCCCGCGACCGTGGCGGCTTCCCTGGCTTGCAGGGCGCCGAGCGCGGAGCAGACAAGCAATGTGCGGCCGGGTTCCTCGGAACGGTGAAGGCCGGCCAGACGGCCGCCGAGTTCGCAGCGGGCGGGAAATTTGATGCTCCGCCGGCGGATGCAGGCGTAAAAAAGCTTCGCTTTGCGGTCTTCGTCGTGGGCGGAGGGATGCCGGGCGGCTTCTTTGGCGGCCTCCGGAAGAACCGCTCGCGCGCCTTCTTCGCACCCGGTGAGAATCCACGCCAGAAGATATCCATTATCCGCCAGCGAGCGGAGCGGAGCGAACTGGCTCATCCGGGGGGGTGTGGTTTCACAACCCGCGCGGGTTGCAGGCAACCCGCGGACGGATTATTTCATCAAAAGGACGGACCGGGCCCGTTTGATTTCCCGGGTGATCTTGCGGTGCAGGCGGGCCGACATGCCGGTGACCCGGCGGGGCAGGATCTTTCCGCTTTCGGTCACGAACCGGCGGAGCAACTCGGGATTCTTGTAGTCGATGGCCTCCTCGGACAGATCGGTCCGGCGGCGGGGCATCGAGCGGTTGGCGCGGCGGAAGGCCGAGCGGCGTTTGGCGTCTTTGGGCTCCATGGTTATTTAATTTCTCGGTGGAGGGTGTGGCGCTTGAGATGCGGGTTGTATTTTTTCTTTTCGAGGCGGTTGGGCGTGCGCGGGCTTTTTTTGTTGCGCGTGGTCATGTAGCGGGAAGGCGGTTTGCCTTCGGCCCTGGCCTCGGTGCATTCGAGGGTGATGATTTCTTGCGGCATGGTTATTCCTTGGTGTCGATGGTTTCTTCGTCCGAGTCCTCCGAGTCTTCGTCGTTGAGGCCGAAAAGGGAGGTGACCGGCTGGCGGATTTTCGAAAAGCGGTTGCGCTTTTCCAGTTCGGCCTGGCATTCGACCGTGTAGCGGGTGAATGGGAGGGCTTCCAGTCTGGGATGGGGGATCGGCTTGCCCGAGATCTCGCAGATTCCGTAATTCCCCGAATCGATGCGCTTGAGGGCCTCGTCAATTTCGTAAAGGGAATCCTGTTCCTGGGAGAGGAGGCTCAGGGCGAAATCGCGGTCGTAGGCGTCGCTGCCCGCATCGGCCTGGTGCATCCCGAAGGCGCTCGCTTCGCTGCCCTCGGCGCGGTGCCGGAGGCTGTCGCGGGCGACCCCGTTCATGGAATCCAGCAGGTTGTCCTTGAGAGCGAGCAGACGCTCGCGCTGACGCGCCAGAAACTTCGGCGAGACCGGCGGCACCTTGGGGTCCTTGGCCTTCGAGTCTTTGGCTTTGGATTCGTCTGCCTTGGTTGCGGGAGTGACCTGAACCGGGGGCTTTTTTGGCGCCGCAGACGTCTTGCCGCCGAATGAAGCCCCGGGAGCGGGTTTCTTGGGCGGAGCCGTTTTGGCGGCGGGCTTGGGAGCCGCCTTTTTGGCCGGGGCGGGGGATTTTTTCGCCGGTTTTTTGGCGGAAGGACTCTTGGAAGCAGGCATTGCGGTTGAGGAAAAGAGGCGAGGTTTTACACTTGCGGGCGGGATCCTGCAAGTTCAAATCGCGCCCATGGAAGGATTTTTCTCCGCGCCACCGCAGGAACCGCCGTCGGCGGGCCTGTAAGCGTGGGGATCGAGTTGGATTTCGCAGAGGCGGCGGTAAGTGCCGTCGGGCAGGGCGGCCAGTTCGTCATGTGTGCCGGATTCGAGGATGCGGCCGTCCTCGAGGACATGGATGCAATCCGCCTTGCGGACCGTCGAAAGGCGGTGGGCGATGATGAAAGCGGTCCGGTTCTCGAGGAGGGACTCGAGCGCCAGTTGGATGAGCGACTCGCTTTCCGAGTCGAGGGCGCTTGTGGCCTCGTCGAGAATCAGGATCGAGGGATCCTTGAGCAAAGCCCGCGCGATGGCGACGCGCTGCCTTTGTCCGCCGGAAAGTTTGGTTCCGCGCTCGCCGACCGGCGTGTCATACCCGCCGGGCAGCCTGCGGACAAATTCGTCGCAGAGGGCCCGCCGCGCGGCTTCCACAACTTCCTCGCGCGAGGCCCCCGGTCTCCCATATCGGATATTTTCCCCGATCGAGCCGCCAAAGAGCAGGACTTCCTGGGGAACGAGCGCGATATTGCCGCGAAGCTCCCCGAGCGGAATCCCGGCGGCCGGCCGGCCGTCGAAGAGGAGCCTTCCGGAGGTGGGTTCGTAGAACCGCGGCACGAGCCCCGCGAGGGTGGACTTCCCCGCCCCGCTGGCGCCCACCAGCGCGATTTTCTGTCCGGCTCGCACGTGGAGGTCGATTCTGCGGAGCACCTCGTGCCCGCCCCGGCCGGGGTAGGAAAAATGCACGCCCTCGAAGACCACCTCGCCCGAGAACCTTCGGGGGCCGGCCGCCGGCGCGCCCCGGGTCACATCCACCTCGGGTTCGGCCTCCAGCAACTCGCGGACCCGCTCGGTGGCTCCCAGCGACCGCTGGACATGGCCGAAGAGGTCGGCGAACGACGCCACCGATCCGCCCACGAATGTCGTGTAAAGGATGAACCGTGTGAGTTCCCCGAAGCTCAATTCGCCGTTCTGCATGAGGCGCGCGCCCAGCCAGAAAACGCCCACGATCGACCCGAAAACGCCGAAAATGATAAACGACACCAGCGAAGCGCGCAGGCGGGACACGCGGAAGATGACCCGCAGGAAGCCGTCGAGGTGGGCATTGTAGCGCGAGCATTCCAGCCGCTCGGCGCAATACGCCTTCACGCCGGCGATGCCTTGAAGGGCTTCCTCGAGCACGGCATTTCCATCGGCCAGACGGTCCTGGCCCTCCCTTGCGAAGCGGCGAATCCGCTTGCCGATCAAAATCGAGGCGAGCACGAGAAACGGGAAGGTGGACAACATCAAGCCGGTCAGCTTGAGCGAAGTCGCCGCCACCAGCACGATGCCTCCGATCATCAATGTGGCCTGACGCAGAAACTGCGGGGCGGCTCCCGTGAGGGTGTCCTGGAGCACCGCGAGGTCCCCGCTCAACCGCGCGGTGAGCTCGCCCACCCGCCGGCTTCCGAAGAATGCCATCGGCTGCCCGACGAGCCTGCCGAAAACTTCCCGCCGGATGTCCACCAGCGCGCTTTCCCCACACCGGCTGAACGAATACGTCGCGAAAAACGAAAAGACCGCCTGCACCGCCAGCGTGCAAAGCAGGACGACCGCCACCGCGTCGATCACGCCCGCCCAGCCCGTCCCGGCCGGCTTTCCGACCGCCGCATCCAGCAACAATCCGGTCAAATACGGAAACGACAGCCCGGTGAGGGTCGAGATCAAGAGCGCCGCCACGGCGGCCACAAACCGCCGCCGGTAGGGGGCGAGGTAGCGGAAAATCCCGAGCGCGCGCGACGCGCGTTCTTTCCATCCCCCGCCCGGGTCGTTCACGATTGGCTTGTCCACCGGAAAAGGCGGCATCATGGCGGCATCATGGCGGCATCGGCACCAGCGGGCAACACCGGAAATCCCGCCGCCGCCCGCGCCTACCAGCCCCCTCCGCCACCCCCGCCCCCGCCGCCGCCGGAGGATCCTCCTCCTCCCGAGCCGCCGCGCGAGCCGGGCGCGGTGGAGGCCGAGGAAATCGCGCCGGAGAGCCCGGATCCGAGCGACACGGCGAATGTGGCCGCGGCGAAGGCGGACCCGGACGCTGCATACCAGTCCGGCTTATAGGACGCCCGGCTGAGGACGTCGGCAAAATTTTCCGACCACTTTTGCTCGACGTCGAGCGCGAGCGCATACGGGAGGAACCTCTCGAATAGCTCGGGCGTGCGCTCGGGCGGGTTTTCCAATTCGAGCCGTTCGGCCTCGGCGACCGAGAGATAATGTTTGAATCCCTCGATCTTGTCCCGCAGGGCCTGTCCGTCGCGGGTGGGTTGTTTGAGCAGGTGATGGAAGAGCCCGCATAGGCCGAGGTTGGCTAGGAAGATTACCGTCACCCAAAGCGAGGCGGCCATCACCAGCATGAAGGCCCCCACCACCCAACCGGCAAAAAACGGGATGGCGAAGACGGCGGCGGGAATTGCCAGCAGGAAGTGCTTCCGCCACGCCGAAGCGACCCCCGTCGCCAGCGCGGCGCAACCGGCCGACCAGATGCTCAGCCACAACAGCATGAAAATCGCCGCCGGCGGATTCGCCGCATCCATCAGCGAAATCCCGAGCGGGATGAGCGCAAGCACAAGGCCGGCCACCCAGAGCCCGGTATTGGCATGGAAAGCGGTCCGGTTTTTCGCCCGCACACCGGTCGCAAGCACCCGTTTGGCCGATTGGAGGACTTTGTGGTTGGCCTGCACAAGCAGGAGGCTCTTGGTGTGGGAAAAAAGCGCGTCGTGGAACGCGCGGTCGTCCTCCTCGAGGTTTTTGGCCGACCCCTTCTCCAGCGAATACGTGCCGTCCGTGAGCCTGTCGATTTTGAGGCCGCCCGCGACGGCGAGGTGGAGAACCGCCGCCGCGAACGACCGGTCGTCGCAGGTGCCGAGACCCTCCAGGTAGCGGACATCCTGGGGTTGCAGCCCGGCCGGGGGCGCGTAAAGCGGGATAATCGTGCCACGGCCTGGATCGCGTCCGCGCAAAATCCACGCGACCAAAAAATACACGGCCACCAGAAGCATGCCCGCGACCCCGCCCAGCAATCCCCGGTTGGCGGCGAGCAGGTCCCACAACCTCCGCGCATTGTCCGGCGCGGACACAAACCCTTTCGGCCATGTGACCACGATTGTGAATCCCTCGCCGGGTTGGAGCGGGACGGTGGTTTCCAGAAACGCGTCGCAGCCGGCGCGCACGGCGGTGCGGCAATTGCGTTCCGTCGAGCCCTGCGGGCCGGTGTAGCCTTGCGCCTCGATCGGGTTCGCGCCCGGCGGCAACTCGACGCAGGCCGAGGCCTTGAGGATCGGGAACGCCCAGCCATTGCCGGTGACATTCCAGTAGAGTTCATCGTGCGAGTCGAAATAGCCGAGCTGGCGGCCGGTGCGGTAGGTGATCGTGTAGGTGTGCTCGCCCGGTTCGAGCATCACATTCTCGCTGCCGATATAAACGCGGACACCGTTCCCGCGCTTCTCGATGAACCACGGCTCGGGCGCGCCGTCCCGCGTCACCCCGACCACCTCGAACGGCACGCTCTGCCGCAGGCCGAGCGGGCCGCGATACAGAGTCGGAAAATCCCGGTAGATCCCGCGCTTGATCTCGTTGCCCTCGGCGCGGACGCGGATTTGCTCGGTCACGGTCAGCGCTCCGGCGGGCTCGACCACGATCCGGCTCGCGAAGTCCAAAATTTCCTCGGCCGCGAGCAGGCCGGACGCCGCCGCCAGAAAAACCGTCAGAAAAACAACCATCCGCCTCATAATTTCGCCTCCGGCGCGGACCGTTCGGTCACATTTTCCACTTCGAAAAATTCGCCCGGACAGAACCCGAACGCGGCCGCGACGAGGTTCGACGGGAACGACTCGGCGAGGTTGCGGAAATCCCGCACCGACCCGTTGTAATACCGCCTGGCAAATTGGAGGTCGTCCTCGATGGCCGTCAACTTCGCCGAGAGATCGCGGAAGTTTTCCGCCGCTTTCAGCTCGGGGTAGCTCTCGGCCAGCGCGATGAGCCGCCGCATCCCGCCGACAAGGGCGGACTGGTCCCGCCGGCGCGCCGCTTCGATGAGCGTCGCACTTTCGTGGCGCCCGTAGGCCGCCACACATTCCACAAGCGGCGGCACGAGGTCGGCGCGTTTTTTGAGCTGCACATCCACCCCGCTCCACGCCTCGCGTTGTTGGTTGCGCGCGCGCACAAGCCGGTTGAAAACCGTCAGCACCCAAACCCCGGCCGCCGCGACCACCACGATCCCTGCGATCATGATGCCCGTCATCGGAATCCCGTCCTCATCGAAGAAATCTCGCGCGAAGCGCCCTTGGACTGCGGCAATTCTTTGCCGCTCTGGAGGAAAGACCGATTATTGCGCAGTCGGCCCGCTTGGAAAATGAGGTACGGAGAACAGAGAGCGGGGCGTTTTCGATTTGGCGCGTCCGCGACCGAAATGCGCCATACCCCAAAGCTGTGGAGAACCACAGCAGTCCAAGGGCGGGCTTCGCCCGCTGTTCCTTCCGCAACTCTTTCGTGTCGTTTCGCGTCCCTGGTCGCGTCCCCGGATTTGGCCAGTTCCGCGAACTTTCCCGATGAACCCATCTTTGCCATTCTGGAAACCGAAAAACTTGTGGGTCGTGCGCGCGTCGCCGCGGCGATCAGAGTCCCTGACTCCGCGCGGCGCTTTCGAGTTCGACCTGGAAGCTGCGGATGTCGTCCTGCGACGGGCGGTAGCCGGGCGTCTCGGGGTCGAGGGCCAGGCGGCCCATCTGGTCGAGATACCACATCGCCTTCTGGCCGTCCGAGAACGTGACGCCGCCGCTGACGATAGCGCCCGGGCGGGTGATCTGGTCGATGCGGACGGAGACCTTGCCAGGAGGGCTGGCGGGCAGCGCCTCGGCTGGATCCGGCGCGAGCGGCGAGGGGGCGGGTTCCTCTTTTTCCTTGAGGGTGAGTTTGAGGTCGTCGGCGAGCAGGCGTGTTTCGAGGTAGGTGATGCTGATGCCGAGTTCTTCCTTGAGGCGTTTCTGGATGGCGGAGAGGTCCGCGCCCTCCTCGATCCAGGCGCGGATGGTGGATTTCTGTTCGTCGGTGAGTTGCATCGGGAAATCAGGGTTGGATGGCTTTGGCGATGGCTTCACCCATTTCGGTGGTGGTCACGCGGGTTGTGCCGGGCGAGTGGATGTCGGGGGTGCGGAGGCCGGCGGCGATGACGGCGCGCACCGCGTTCTCGATGGCGTCCGCGGCGTCCGACCGGCCGGCCGAATAGCGGAGCAACATCGCGGCGGAGAGGATCTGGGCGACCGGGTTGGCGATTCCTTTGCCCGCGATGTCGGGCGCGGATCCGCCGCTGGGCTCATACATTCCGAAGCGGCGGTTGTCGCCGGTGGCGGCTCCGAGGCTCGCGCTGGGAAGCATGCCGAGCGAGCCGACGATCATCGCCATTTCATCGCTTAGGATGTCGCCGAAGAGGTTCTCCGCGAGCACGACGTCGAACGCCTTCGGGGCCTTGATGAGCTGCATGGCCGCGTTGTCCACGTAGAGGTGGTCGAGGCGCACATTTGGAAAATCCTTCGCGACGTCGGTGACCACCCGGCGCCACAAAACGCCGTTCTGGAGCACGTTCGCCTTGTCGATCGAGGTCACCTTCCCGCGCCGTCCGGCGGCAGCTTCGAAGGCCACCCGCGCGATGCGCCGGATCTCACTTTCCTTGTAAACCATCGTATCGACCGCCACCGCCTCGCCGCCGGATTCCGAGATCCCCTTCGGCTCGCCGAAATAGAGTCCGCCGGTCAGCTCGCGCACGCAAAGCACGTCGAATCCGCCTTCGACCGAGGACGGACGCAGCGGCGACGCATGGGCGAGTTCCGGCAGACAGACCGCCGGACGCAGGTTCGCGAAGAGACCGAAATGTTTGCGCAGCGGCAGCAACGCCCCGCGCTCGGGTTGCTCGGCCGGCGGCAAAGATTCCCATTTCGGCCCGCCCACCGATCCGAAAAGAATCGCATCGGCGGCCTCGCAAGCCGAGAGGGTCTCTGCGGGAAGCGCCCGGCCCGCGCCGTCGATGGCGGCTCCGCCGACAAGCCGGTGGTCGAAGGAAAACTCAAGGGCAAATTTCCCGGCCACCACCTCCAGAACCCGGATGGCTTCCGCCATCACCTCGGGCCCGATCCCGTCGCCCGCCAACACCGCCACTTTGATTCGTTCGCTCATAGAAATCGATTCGACCGGAAAAGAAGCAGGCGCGCCGCACAAAATCAAGCCAAGCCCCGGCTTTATCGCGAGAGCAGATTGCGCGGACGCTCGGGGTCGGGGGTGGGCGTGGGGGTCGGGGAGCCGTCCTTGCGCTCGCCGGGCAGTGGGACCGGCCGGTCGCCGAGGCCGGGCAACAATTTTTCGGGCGGGGTGGCGCGGGGGTCGAACGGCGTGCCGCCGAGGATATTGACGCCGCCCTCGGTGGTGCGGACGAGGGCGGGGCGGGTGCCCCAATCCTGGTAGGCCTGTTGTTTCTGGACCTTCCCGTTGAGATTGAAATGCGAGTAGAGGTATTCTTTGGGGGCGAGGCTGTGGAGGATGTGGATTTCGTTGCCCGAGTCGAGCAGCACCTCGGGGGTTCCGTGGGAGAGGAATCTGCCGAGCTGGGTCGTGCAATAAATCACCCCGCGCGAGGTATCCTGGACGCGCAGGTAGAGCCGTGTGGATTGCGGTAGGCGGTGCGTGAGCAACGAATACGTGCGCGTATTGCCGTCGAGTCCGGCCCCGGGCGGCACGCCCACCGATTGTTCCCATACGACCCGCCCCTCGGTGATCTCAAAATTCAGCCGCTGCGAGTCGAAATATCTTCCGTATTGCGGCACGAACACCACCGCCCGCACACGGTAGCTGCCGAATTCTGTGATCGGAAACAATGGCGTGAGATTGATCGATCGGCGCACGGTCTGTCCGGCCGCGATCGCCGCGGGCGGATTCGGCGCGGGCGTGCCGCGCGGCGGGATCGGGCGGCCGTCGGTAGATTCGATCTGGACGTCGAACCAGCGGTGGCGGGCATCGTCCGTCAGATCGAGCGGCCCGCCGGACAGGTTGCGGATGCTCACGGTGAGGATGAGCGGCTCATAGACCAGGTAAAGCGTGCGGGCCAGCGAGATGTCCACCTGCACCTGCGCGCGCAGGTCGGGCGCAAAAAGCACCATCAGCACCGCAAGCCCGGACGCCATCCCCGCAAGCCGCCTGCCGGAAGCCGGTCTCACTTTTTGTCCGGAGGGGTGTCGGAGGCCGTGCGGAATCCGAGTGCGTTGTCGCTCTGGATATCGGTGAGCAGTAGAACGCGGCGCGTGACCGTGAAGTCGGGGTTGCGCCAGTTGCCTCCCCGGATCACCGGGATCTGGAATCCGCCGGATTGCGGGTCGGTGTCGTAGGTGGCGGTCCATTCCGAGACATTCCCGCCCATGCCGATGACGCCGAACGGGCTCTTGTCGGACTTGACGGCATCAACCGGCGACCAACGTTTCCAACCGTCGATTTCGCCGCCCTTTTTGGGATTCGGGTCGAGGTCGCGGCCCGAGTTGGTGCGTTTGGGTTCCTCCTCGTTGCCCCATGCGTATTTGCGTCCGTCGGTGCCGCGGGCGGCTTTTTCCCACTCCTGTTCGGTGGGGAGCCTGCGGCCTTTCCATTTGGCGTAGGCGTAGGCGTCGAACCAGTCGAGGCCGAAGACCGGCGAATTGAGATCGAGCGGCGCGCCCTGGTATTTCCCCCACTTGATTGCGCGGGTGTAGTAGCCGGGCATGGGCGGGTTGAGGTCTTTCATGTCGGCCCATTCCTGTGGCACGTGGGATTTGCCCTTGGGTTGTTTCGGGTGGGCGAACTGCGCCTCGGCTCCGGGGTTCTTCTCGAGGAAATCGAGGAACTCGGCGTATTGGCCGATGGTGACCTCGTATTCGTCGATGTAGAAGGTTGGCAGATTCACCTTGGTGCCGTCCTGATACGTGAACTCGCCGGCCGGGATTTCGATCATGCGGCTGAAATTTTTCTTCCCTGCCCCCTTGTTGGCGAAAAGCGTGAAATAGGCGACCGTGAGCGCCGTGGCAAGGAGGCAGAGCGAAACGGCCATGCTGATGAGCATGTTCCGCTTCTGGCGTTTCTTGGCCTCCTCGATCATGCGGATGGCTGCGCGGTCCTGGGCCTCGAGTTTGTAGGCGTCCTGAGGAGCCACCTTGGGCTCGAGGGCGACGGCGCTTTGGTGGAGGGCCGGCCAGGAGGCGGGGCCCTCGCCCACGAGGATCTGCTCGAGGAGGGCATGCACACCGAGTTGCGGACCCTGCCCGACCGGCTGCATGCAGCTCTTGAGGATATCGGCCAGGCGGTTGATTTCGGTGGCGGTTTCGCCGGGTTCCTGCGGGTCCACTGCGGCGATATTGGCGACACGCGGGCGCGCGTGGTGGCCGATGAGAAGCGCGCGCGCGGTGATCATCTCGTGTTTGACCCCCGATGTGGCGAAATTCCCGAGCACATCGCTGGTGACCTTGAGCACCTGGAGGGCGATCGTTTCGTCGAGCAACTTGCCGGCTTCCCGCAATTGCTCAAGCGAACTGCTCGGATCGTATTCGCACGAGTAGTAATAAATCCCGTCGCTCTCGCCGGCTTCGTAAATCGCGAAGACACTCGGGTGGTTGACGTTCGCTTTCGCGCTGGCATTGGCCACGAAGCGTTCGACATTGGCCGCATCCGCCGCCAACTTCGGATCCAGCACATAAAAACGCACCAACCTCGCCATGTTGGCTTGATTGGCCCGGTAAATCGGCCCCATGCGGCCCTCGCCGATCTTCGCCTCGATTTTGTATTGGCCGACCACGCGGCCCACAAGTTCGTCGGGCGGCAACTCGGTTTCCTTGACCTGCAGCGCGGCCGCCTGGGAACGCACGGCAATCCGGGACGACGTCGAGGCCGCTTTCTGGACCGCCGCAGCGGACGACGCAACCGCCACCTTGGGACTTCCGCCCGACGCCCTGACCGCCGGCGCCGCGGCCTGCGGGGCACCCGCGACTTTGGGGGCAGCGGAGGGTTTGGCGGCGACCGGGGCGGCCACGGCGGGCTTGGCGACGGCCGGAGTTGCAACGGCGGGCTTGGCGACAGCGGGCTTCGCAGCCGCAGGGGTCGCGACGGCCGGTGTGGCCACCGCAGGTTTCGCCACGGCCGCGACAGCGGGCTTGGGAACGGCCGTCGGGGTCGCGGTCGGCGTGGCGGCCACGGCGCGGGGCGTGGCGACCGCCACGGGCCGGGGACTGGCTGCGACAGTCGCGGCGGGTTGGGGCGCGGGTTGCTCAAAGAGGGCGCGGATCGCGGCATCGACGTCCTCCCCCGAAGCCGGCTTGGCGACGAATCCGCAACCGGCCATGCGCGGAGCCAGACCCGAAACGTCGAGCGCCGAAAGGAAAACGACCCTCATCTTCGGATAGGCGGCCAGCATACGACTCCGGAACGCGGGTCCATCTTCCGGTTGGAGCCAGGCCTCCGCGACAAGAATATCGCAACCGCCTTTTTCGGCCATCCATTGTTCGGCCTCATGCGTGCTTCCGGCGATGCCGGGCTGCGGCCAGCCATTGGCGACAAACCAGTCGGAGAGTTGGGAGGCGGCGGAGAGATCGGGGTCGAGAATGAGAAATCGCATGGCGGTTGGTTTTATTGGCTGAGCGGGAGAGGAAACTGGCTGTCCAGACTCCCAGGGTCGGCCCGGGCGTCCTGGAGTTCATTTTTGTAATAAACCCCCACCATGTATCCGTAGAAGGTGCGGCCGGGCGATCCCATCTCGGTGGAGTTCCCGGGCAGACCGCCGTCGGGCAGAGGATACTCGACGTCGAGCAACTCGGGCTCGCCATCCGCCCAGTCAATCGGCGGGCTGATCCACTGGGTGGTGGGTTTGGCGGCCGTCATGACGACGTCGCCGTTTTCATCTTTCTCGTAGAAATAAACGAAGACATTCATCGAGCGGGCTTCGATCTTTTTGCCCGGCCGTGCTTTGAGCGCGATGCGCAGGGTCTTCGCCCCCTGCTGGCTGTCTTTGAGACGGGTGTCCACGATGCCCAGCATCGCGCCGGGCTGGAGGCCCACATCATCCACCACCGCCTGACCGCTCGCGATACCCGGAGACGGCTCGGTGGCGGAATTCAGCGGCCGGCCGGGCGATGGAGCCGTCGCGGGCGCGCTGAGGTCCTGCCCGAGTAGCGCCATTTTTTGCTCGGCCTGCCGTCTCACTTCCGGAGGCAGTCCGGGCACCTTGCTCGAACGCTCGTAAGCGACAAACGCCTGCGCCTTGTCATCAAGCGCCTCGTAAGCCTGGCCGATGCGGAATTGGATGGCCGGATCGGCGGGCAGGATCTGCTCGGCCTGCTGGAGAAGGCGCAGGGCGCTCTCAAAATCGCCCACCCGGAAATTCCGGTCGGCTTCGCCCACCAACTGGGCCGCCCGCGCGACAAGCGCCGGGTCGGGCGTGGCCGCTGGAGGCGGAGTCTGGGTGCCGGTCCGCCCCGGAGTGGCATCGGCCCTGGCTGCTTCGGCGGCCTCGTTTCGCTCGGCGGATTCCAACACCGCCGTGCGAAGGTTCGGCAGAAATCGCCAGCCAACGGCCACAATCTGGACGAGCGCAAAAATGCCGAGCAGACTCATGGCGGTGACAAACGTCGTGCCGAGCGATTGACGGGGAATGGGCGGGGTGACGGAAGTGGACACGGCGCTCTTTTATACCCAAGTCCGCGCAAATGTGAAGCGGATCCCGCAGGATGAAACCGGGATGTGGCGGAACGGCGCCAGCCGTTTCGGGGGGCGTGGACGCGCTTTGGCAATCGGACCTCATGGGCCGCATTTCGGAACCGGGGGAACCCGGTTCCGCTACGAAGAATGCGCTCACGGCGCGGGGATTTTGGACTGTTTTTTTGACGCGGGACCGGGCAGGGTGCGGTGCATGAACCCAGTTCGGTTGGCGTGGTTTGCGGTGGCGGCTCTGGCCGGTGTGATTTTTTCGTTACCGTTGCAGGCGCAGCCCGCGCGGGAGGTTCCCGGCCCCCTCAAAGGCTGGGAATCCTGGGCCACGTGGGGGGATAAAAATGTGAACAGTCCGGTCCGCTACTCGGACCCCGACGCGGCGGTTCCCTTCTGGCCGGGGCGGTTAAGAATCGACGCGGGAAACGAGGGGGCCGTGTTCACCCTCGATGTGCGTGTGTTTGACGAAAGCTGGGTTCCGCTGCCCGGCGGCGGCGACCTCTGGCCGGCGGACGTGATGGTCTCCGGAAAGCCGGCGGCGGTGCTCGACCGCGACGGCCGGCCGAGTGTGAAATTGCCGGCGGGGACGCACACGGTGACCGGACGTTTCCCATGGCGGGTGATGCCCCAGCGCGTGCGCCTGCCGGGCGAGATCGGGATCGTGGAACTGGCCGTGGGCGGAGAGAATGTCGCGCTGCCATTCTGGGACGCGCAGGGCTTCCTCTGGCTCAACCGGGAGGCCTCGCCCGACGAGGAAACCGCCCGCGATTTCCTCTCGGTAAAAGTTTACGGACTCCTCGAGGACGGCATCCCGATGTGGATGCGGGTGCGCGTCGAGTTGATCGTCTCGGGCAAAAGCCGCGAGGAAGATATCGGAAACGTTCTCCCCGAGGGTTGGTCGCTCTCCGGGGTGGAAAGCCCGATCCCGGTCGCGGTCGAGGACTCCGGCCTCATGAAAGCGCAGGTGCGCGCCGGGAGGTGGACGGTGAACCTCTCCGCATTCCGGCTCACCCCGGCTCCCGAGATCCGCTTCGCGCCCGGCGCGCGGACGCCGGCATCCGAGATCCTGCTCGGGTTCGCGCCGGCTCCCGGGCTGCGTCTGGTCGAGATCGCGGGCGCGCCGGCGGTGGATGTTTCGCAGACGACCTTCCCGGACGACTGGCGGAATTTTGCGGTCTATAGATGGGAGTGCGCCGAGCCGCTCCGCATGGTCGAGCGTATGCGCGGCATGGGGCTCCAGCAACCCGAACCGCTCCGCATCACCCGCCAGTTCTGGCTCGACGAGGACGGCAGGGCGTTCACGTTCCGCGACTCCCTCACCGGCAACGGCCAGCAAATCTGGCGCCTCGACGCCGCCAACGGCCAGGAACTCGGATCCGTGCGCTCGGGCGACCAGGGCCAGCTCATCACGGCAAACCCCGCCACGGGAGCCCCGGGCGTCGAAATCCGCACGCGGGATCTTTTCCTCGAAGCGACCGGCCGCATGCCCGCTGCGCGTTCCCTGCCCGCCACCGGTTGGCAGACCGATGCCGAGGGGATCCAGGTCACGCTCAACCTGCCGCCCGGATGGCGGCTCTTCGCGCTTTTCGGAAGCGACTGGGTGAAGGGCGACTGGCTCACCTCGTGGACCCTGCTCGACCTCTTTGTGGTTTTGATTTTCACGCTGGCGATGTTCCGCGTGTGGGGGTTCGGCGCCGCCGTGCTCGGGTTTGCCGCGATGGTGCTGGCCTATCACGAACCCGGCGCGCCGCGCTACGTCTGGCTGGCGCTGCTCGTGCCGGTGGTGCTGCTGGCGCTGGTGCCGTCCGGCTGGCCGGCCATGCTCATGCGGGTGTGGAAATGGGCCACCGTGGCGGCGCTTGTGCTCGTGCTGGCTCCGTTTGTCTCGAAGCAGGTCCAGCAGGCCCTCTACCCGCAATTGGAAATCGTGCCCGAGTCTCCGGCGCCCCTCCCCGCCGCCGCAAGGCAGATGGCCGGCGAGGCCCTCGATTCGGTCGCCTCCAATGCCCTGCCATCGGCCCCGGCACCCTACTTCTTTGAGAAGCGCGCGATGGCCAAAGAAAAAGAAGCCGATAAATCCAATCTCCTCCAGGACGCCGGCGCGCGCATCCAGACCGGCCCGGGCGTCCCCGATTGGACATGGCGCACGGTCACCTTCGGGTGGAACGGCCCGGTGCGGGCCAACCAGGAATTCCGCCCGCTTCTCATCCCCGCCGCGCTCGGGCGCGCGCTCACCGTGCTGCGGATCGTCCTGCTGATCGCGCTGGGCTGGGTGATGCTGGCGGCGCGCCGTTTTCCGCCGAAGGTGGGCCGGCCCGCCCCGACCGGCATGGCGGCTTTGCTGGCCGTCCTTCTGCTGGCCCCGGCGGGCGCGTCCGCCCAATTCCCCGACGCGGACCTGCTCGAGACACTCCGGACCCGGCTCCTTGAAAAGCCCGACGCGTTCGCCGGCGCGGCCGAGATTCCGTCCGCCCAGTTGCGCATCGATGGCGACCGTCTCACGCTTTCCGCGCGGGTGGATGCCGCCTACGAAGTGGCGGTGCCGCTGCCCGGGCGCTTTCCCGCATGGTCGCCGGTTTCGGTTAAAGTGGACGGCGTCTCCGCGGCCGCGCTGCGGCGGGATGACGGCTTCCTGTGGGTGGTGGTGCCCGGCGGGGTGCATACCGTCGAAGTGGCGGGCCGGCTTGGCGGGGCCACCGAATGGGAATGGGGGTTCTCGCTGCGTCCGCGACGCCTTGCCATCGAGGCCCCCGGCTGGAGCGTGAGCGGGCTGCGGCCCGACGGCGTGCCCGAACAACAAATTCTCTTTTCGAAGCTGGAAAAAACCGACCCCGCCCGCGCCGCCTACGACCGTCAGGACTTCCTGGCCGTCGCCGCCGTGGAGCGCCGCATCGAATTCGGCCTCGTCTGGCAGGTGAATACGACCGTGCGGCGGCTCTCGGCTCCCGGCAAGGCGATCGTGCTGCGCATCCCCTTGCTGCCCGGCGAGAACGTGCTGAGCTCGAATGTGATTGTGCGGGATGGCGAACTCGAAGCGCGCATCGGCGCGAACGCGGATTCGTTTTCCTGGCAGAGCGAACTCGGCATCGAGCCATCCCTCGTGCTCACCGCCCGTGCCGGCGACCAATGGGCCGAGCGCTGGCGGTTGGCGGTTTCCCCGGTCTGGAATGTGGCCATCACCGGACTCGCGCCGGTTTTCGAGCCGGGCAATCCCGAACTCGTCCCCACTTGGAACCCGTGGCCGGGCGAGCAGGTCACCCTCGCCATCTCGCGCCCGCAGGCCGTCCCCGGCGCCACCATCACCGCCAACTCGGTCGCACGCACGATCGCCCTCGGGGACCGTCAGCGCACCGAACAACTCACCATCTCGCTCACCACCAGCCTCGGCGAAGATTACCCGGTCGAATTGCCGCCCGACGCCGCCGTCACCTCGCTCAAGCTCGACGGCCGCGACCTGCCCGTCCGCGTGGACGCCGGCAAGGTCATCGTGCCGCTCAACCCCGGCCGGCAGAACCTCGAAATCGGCTGGAAATGCGACCGTCCGCTCGGCTTCGAGGCCCGCGCCGACGCCGTGCGCCTGCCGACCGAAAGCGCGAATGTGCGCACGACCATGACCGTCCCGGCCGGCCGCTGGGTGCTCTGGGCCGACGGCCCTCAGCGCGGGCCCGCCGTGCGGTTCTGGACCGTGCTGGCGTGTTCGTTGATCGCGGCGGCGATCCTCGCGCGTCTGCGGCACAGTCCGCTCGGCACGGTCGAGTGGATGTTGCTGGCGCTCGGGCTCACCCAGGTGCCGTTGGTGATCGCGCTGATGGTAGTGGGTTGGTTGTTCCTGCTCGCGTGGCGGGGGCGTCCGTCGTTCCAGAAACTTTCGCCCCCCGCTTACAACAGCATGCAGGTCATTCTCATCGGCGCGACTTTTGCCGCCCTCTGCATCTTTCTGGCCGTTGTCGGCGAGGGACTGCTCGGATCTCCCGAAATGTTCATCGCGGGAAATGGCTCCACCAGCGGCAGCCTGCAATGGTATCTGGCGCGCGGCGGACTCGAGTTGCCGCGTCCCGCCTGCTTCTCGGTCTCGGTGTGGTGGTATCGGCTCCTCATGCTCGCGTGGGCGCTCTGGCTCGCCTCGGCCGTCATCCGCTGGCTGCGCTGGGGATGGGGGCAGTTCTGTGCCGGAGGCTGCTTCCGCAGAAAACATTCCAAACCCGCCGCCCCGCCGCCCATCCCGCCGGCCCGGGGTTGATTCCCCGGATTCAGAACCCCGGAGCCGGGATGGTCGCGGCCTCGCGGTCCTCGATCGGGCGGCGCAGGATGCCGTCGGCGATTTGGCGGACCATTTCTTCGAGCAGGAGGCGCAGGTGGCTGCCCGCGCGGTAATCCGAGGGGGCGATGTGGCGCACGCGGTCGGCGTGCGCGCTGAGTTGGTAGCATTTGCGGAACGAGGCGAGATCGGCCGGATTGTAAACCGCGATCGCATTCCCGCCGTAACGCCGGAGCACGGTGAAACACGGCACGTCGGTGGGGCCGTCTCCGACATAGATCATGTGCGCGAACGGCACCGGACGGAGGTCCGGCGGGATGTGGTCGTTCACGTCCTGCGAGAGGTCGAGCATGCCTTTGTTGATCCGGAAAAGAAATTGCGTCTTCTGCGTGTGGCTGATCACGCGTTTGGGAAATGTGATGCGGCCGGAGGCGTCTTCGGCGAATTCGCATCCGAAAATCGCGCGCACATAGGGCGCGAGCCGGCTTCCCGCGAGCACTTCCTTGAGCCCGGACGAAAGAATGAAATGCTCGACCCGGATCCCGTGGGCGGCATATTCGCGGCCGAGCAGGTGGTCGGCGAATTCTTCGAACATCTCCGGCAGGCCGGGGTAAAAGGTGAGCTTTTCCCCCAGCGCCCGCAGCACCGCGTTGGTCGGGCGGTCCATCTCCAGCGAGTCGAGGAGGACCTTCATGTAGGCGAGTTCGTTGTCGTAGCCGGCCGTCGCCACGAGTTCGTCGCAGCGCCGCCAGAACGCCCGCGGGTTGATCCCGAACGACGGGAAGATCACTTCTTCCTGCATGTAGCTCGGCGAGAGGGTCTGATCGTAATCGTAAACAATCGCGATCGTATTTTGCGGGACCGGCATGGGGATCAGTCGCGGAAGACAATGGCGCGGTTGCCGTGCACGAGCACGCGCCCTTCGAGGTGGTAGCGCAGCCCGCGGGCCAGAGCGATGCGCTCGCAATCGCGGCCGAGGCGCGCGAGGTCGTCGGGGTCGTGGTAGTGTTCGACGCGGGAGACCTGCTGCTCGATGATCGGTCCGGCGTCGAGGTCGCCGGTCGCGTAGTGGCAGGTCGCTCCGATGAGCTTCACGCCGCGCTCGAACGCCCGCCGGTAGGGATTCGCACCCACGAATGCCGGCAGAAACGAATGATGGATATTGATCGCCCGAGACGCGTAGCGGTCGCACATCCACCCGGGTAGAATTTGCATGAATCGCGCCAGCACGACCAACTCGACCCCCAGCGTGTCGAGCACCGCGCAAACCTCCTCGAACGCGGACTCCTTCTTGTCGGCCGCGAAATCAAAAACGTGGAACGGGAGCCCCTCGCGCTCGGCGAGATCCCGGCACGCTTCGTGATTGGATACCACCGCGCGGAGATCCGCCGGCAACTCGCCGGACCGCCACCTCCAGAGCAGGTCGGCCAGGCAGTGGTCCTGACGGCTCACAAAAATCGCCGTCGGCGCGCGGTAGCCGGCGGGCCGCATCGACCACTCGCCGCCGATTTCTTCCGCTAGCGCACCGAATTCGCGCCGGAATTCGCCGCCGCCGAACGCGACCCCCGCCACCGCCAACCGCGCGAAAAACCAGCCCGAGGCAAGGTCGGTGTATTGATTGACCTCGAGCAGGTTCCCGCCGTGCGCGGCGACGCAGCCCGTGATCCGCGCGAGCAGGCCCACGCGGTCCGGGCAATTGAGCTGGAGAATCTGCGCGCCGGGGTCCATCAATCAAAACGCGGGGTCGAATTTCAGAGATCCGAGCACCGCCTCGCGCAGCGGAGCCACGGCGGCTTCCTCGGCCTTTGGATTCTGCCAGGCGAGGAAATACAAAGTCCCGGTTTTGTCGTTGGCGGTGGCGACATCGGTCACGGTCACATCGCCGCCCTCGCCCTCGACCGAATAGGTGGTCGTGATGACCTTGAAAGGCGGCTTGTCCACCGAATCCACCGTTCCGCCTTCCTCGACCGAGAAGTTGAGCAGATCGACCGCATACTGGCTGGGCGGCATCTGCAAGCGCCCCGGCACGTCGGGAGTGACGCTGAGCGTGAATCCCACAAGGAAAATCCCGCCGTCGCTTTCGGTGGATTCGCGCGTGATCTGATAAACCACCACGCCATCCTCGCTGTCCTGCCGCACATGCCAGCCTTCGGGAATTTTCACGGTGGCCTTGATTTCTGGCAGCGCGCGCTCGACGAGCGGCGGCGGGTCGGCCGGACGGGCCGGCACTGCGGCGAGGAGGATGGCGAAAAATGGGGCGGCGAATTTCATGGTTGTTTCTTATCTCCGGCCGCGGCCTGTGGGAAGCGCGATTCGAGTTCGCTTTGCACGCGGTCGGCTTCTTCGTTATTGCCCGCGCGCCGGTAGGCCTCGGACGCCCGGCGGAGCGCCACCGGCAGGATCGCCTGGTCGTCGGTGAGCAGGGCCACCGCCGAAAACGCCCGCGCCGCCCCGTCGAAGTCGCCGCGCGCAAACAAAATCTCGGCCGACGCGATCCGGCCGGCCGAGTTCAGCCGCCCCTCGGGCTGGAGCATGAGCGCCTCGTCGGCCGCCGCCTGCGCCTCGTCGAGTTTTTTCATCCGCCGGAGCGCCTCGGCCTTCGCGAGGAACCCCCTCGCCTTCCGGGACGGCTCGGTGGCCGCCGCCAAAGCCGCCTCCGCCTCCGCAAGAGCCTCCTCGTTCTTTCCGATGGCATTGAGCGACTCGGCCAGCACGAGCAGGCATTCGGTGTCGGCCCCGCCGTCTTTTTTCAGCAACGCGAGTTGGTCGGCGGCGGTCCGGAAATCCCGGTCGATCGCGCTTTTGAGCCCGAGCCAGCGCCGCACCTCGCGCGGGACGGACGCGGGGTCCAGCGCGGCGAGTTCGCGCGCGACGCCGGCGCGGTCGCCGAGTTGGTAGTGGCTGAGCGCGAGGCGGAGTCCGGCCCGTTCGCCGAAGGTTTTCGGGTCGAGTTCCTTGGCGCGGGCGAGGCGCGGGATGGCGGCCTGGTAATTTTTTTCCTCGAACTCGGCCCACCCGATCCAGAATTCGGCGGATTGCGCCAGGCGGCTGTTCGGATACTCGGTGAGCAATTTGATGAAAGATTCCTTCATTGCCGGACGGTCGTTCATCTGGCCGAGGGTGAGCGCGATGTTCTGCAGCGCGGCCTCGCGCTCGGGAGCCTTGGGCCAGTCCGAGAGCACCTTGCGGAAATCTTCCGCCGCCTCCGCATATTCCTTGGCCTGCTGACGCGCGAGACCGCGCTGCAGGATCACCCCGGGCAACATGTCATCGCCGGGATACTTTTCCACAAATGCCGAATAAGCGGCCACCGCCCCTGCCGCGTCCCCCGCCTTCGCGAGGCTCCAAGCCTGTTTGTAGCGGGCCTGCTTCACCATGGCCTCCGGCAGGCTCGCGGATGCGAAGACCGCCGGATACGCGCCCGCCGCCTCGGCGAATTTGCCGTCCTTGAAAAGGATCTCCGCAAGCAGGAGCTGCGCCTTGTCGCGCTCGGCACCCTGCGGCGCGTCCTCGAGAAACGCCTCCAGCGCCCCCCTCGCGCGCGGGTCCGACAATTCGTGGAACACGACAATCCGCGCAAACCTTGCCGCCTTTGTGTGCTCGCTCTTCGGGAATTCCTTGAAGAGCCGGTCGTAGGCCTCGCGGGCCTTGAGGGTGTTGCCCGCCGACCGCTGGCTCGTTGCGATCAACGACAACGCCTCGGCCAGCGCCTCCCCGCGCAGGAGGTCCAGATCCTCCGGACTCACGACTGCCGACGCCCCCTTGCCCGAGGCCGCCAGACGCAGCTTCCCGAGCACCGCCGCCCCCCGCCACGCCCCCGCCTCGTCCATCGCCCGGGCCGATTCCAACATGCGCGCCGCTCTCGCCGGATCGCCCAGCTCGGCCGCCAGCGCGGCCCCCTTCACCATCGCTTCGGCCCGCATCTGGGGCGGATTTTTTCCCGTGGAAAGTTCGGAATAAATCGCCAGCGGTTCATGCTTTTCGCCCGACCCGGCCAGCGAGTCGGCCAGCGCCATCCGGGCATAGTCGCGGAACGGATTGGCACCCTCCGCGCCGGCCACCTCGCGGAAAATCGGAGCCGCTTCCGACGGCCGCCCGAGCCGGTCGAGGCAGCGCGCCGATTGATACCTCGCGCTGAGCCGCACTTCCTGCTCGCTGGAATTTGCGATGGCCGACTCGAAATATCTCAACGCCAGATCATAGCGGCCGTCCTCGAAAAGCGACTCGCCCAACCGGTAGGCCCCCGCGCCGAAAAATTCTCCCGATTGGAATTCGTCGGCCAGTTTTTGATACGCGGCGCGCGCCTGGGGCTTCTCGCCGAGCCGCCTGTGCGACTCGCCCAACCGGAACCACGCGACATCCCGGCCCGGCGCGTCCGGAAACGCGCGCAAAAATTTTTCATACTCGATCACCGCAAAATCAAACATCTTCCTCGCGTAGATCCCGTTGGCTTTCGCGAGTTGCTCGGCGGCTTCGTCGGCCGGGCCCTGACGCGGCCGCAGGCGGATCGAGTCGGCCTCGTCGGCCGGAGCCGCAGGCGGCACCGTGGTCTCCGGCGCGGGCGGCGGCGGCGCGGGATGGTCCGGGACCTCATCGGCCTGGACCGCCCGCGCGACCGGCTGATCGGCCGCGGTGGAGGGGGCGGGCTCGGTCGGCCGCGGCACCCGGCTCATCCAGGCCGGGGACTGATAAGACCCGTCTCCATCTGCGGGCGTTTGGGCCGGCTGGGCCGGCACCACCGGGATCGCCCGCCGCACTTCGGGTTCGTCCTGCGCGAAAAGAGAGGAGGTTGCCGACAGGAGGGCGGTGATCGCCAAAACCCGCACTCCAAAGATCCTTCGGATCAAGAGGCTTGAACGCTGAGCGCTCGTATCGGCCCCGGGGGTCATTTTTCCGGCTTGCTGGTCGCGAAGGCCACGTTCCAGATATTCGCGCCTCGGCAGATATCGAGGACCTCCACGACATGACGGTAGTCGGCGTCCTGGTCGCCGCGGAGCACGACGGCCTGGTCGGGGTAAAGTTTCGCGATTTTTGCGAGCGCCTCCGATAGCGTGGCGCGGTCCATCGTGCGGCGGTTCATGACGACCGTGCCGTCGCGTTTCACGTTGAGGATGACCTCGCCCACCGAACGCCGGGTTTCCTTGCCCTCCTTGGCGGTGGGGACCTTCACGTCGAGCTCGGTCTCGTGCCGCGCGAAGTTCCATGTGACCAGGAAAAAAATCAAAAGCAGGAACACCACATCGACCATCGGCGCGATGGCGATGCCCTGCGGTTCCTGCTGCAAATGGCTGCGGAAGTTCACCGGTCGCGGGAAGGGAAATTGGCCGCGATCAAGGTCAGGAGCTGGGTCGTCGCCGTCTCGAGGTCGGAGACCAGACCCTGCACCCGGCTCCGGTAATACGCGTAGGCCGCCAGCGCTGGGATCGCGATCACCAACCCGGCTGCGGTCGTGATCAACGCCTCGGCCACCCCGTCGGCCAGCATCATCGGCCGCGTCGCCGCGATGTCATTCGCCACCACGCTGAACGATTGGATCATGCCCAGCACGGTGCCCAGCAACCCCAGCATCGGCGCGATCGCCCCGATATCGGCCAGATACAGGATCTGCCTGCCCAGCGCCGTCGCCTGCCGCGTGCCCTCGGTCTGCGCGATTTCCTTCGCGTCCGCATAAGTCGCCCGCGGGTTCTTCTCGATAAAATCCACCGTCCGCTGAACCACCCGTGCGACGGCCTCGTTGTGGCGGCTCGAAATGGCGATGAGGCCGAGGTAATCCCGCTTCCGGATGAGCGCGGCGGCCGTCTGCATATACCGCGCGGTCACGATTCCCCGGCGGCTGAGAGTAAAGAAATAGACGACAATCAACGCCAGCGCCATGACCGAGAGCGCCGCCAGCGGGACCATCACCAGCCCGCCCGAAACGAGCACCTCCCACAGAGTCGTGGTCCCCTCCCCGGCCTCCTCGGGCAACGGCACATCCACCTGAGCCAATGCCGCGCCCTGTGCCAAAACTCCCGCAAACAGCCCGCGTATCACCGTTTTCATCCGCCCCGCAAGATACCGTGCGCATCCCCGCTGGCAAGAATGCACTTGCCGCCGGGTGAGTCAGCGCAGATTGCGGCAGACGAAGACGCGGACGGTGCGCGTCACGCGGCCGTTGTGGAGGACGTCGCGGGTTCCGAGGTCTTCCACGGATTCGAACTCGGCCGCGAGGTGTGCGGGAGGCGGCAGGTCCTCGGTAAAATGGGTGAGGAAGACGGCGTTCTGGCCCTTGCGGTGGGCGTAGCCGGGCCAGAAGAAGAACTGGTTGAGGGGGCGCTCGCTTGACCGGAAATACGCGAGCGGCTCCGCCCGAATGGCCGCGCGGGCTCCCGGATGGTAGAAGGAGATCAGGGAAGTAATCCCGTAGTGCGACCCGATGAGGAAGGCGGGCGCGCCCTCCGCGCGGAGTTTTTCGAGTTCGGATTCCGCGATCCCGGCGAGGCCGGGCCCCGCGCGCACCCGGTGCAGGATATCGAGCTTGTCGGGAAGCGGCGCGCCGGAAATTTTCCCCACAAGGTCGGTATTATGAAGGAAAATGATCGCGGGCAGCCCGACGAGGACGCCGCCAAGGAAAGCCGGGGCCACCCAGCGCGCGCCCGAGCACCAGGCGCGTTGCCAGAAGACCACCATGAGCAGAAACAGCGGAATCACCGAGGGCGCGATCCAGTTCGGCTGCACCCGCGCGCGGATGGTGAAGGCGAGGTAAAAAAGAAAACCGGATTCAGGACACCGAGTTCGGACCCGAGAAACTCGCCGAGATATTTCGGCGTGAACCGCCACGGGGTGTCCATGTTGCCGCGCTCGATGAGGTGGGCGACCGTGGGCCAGCCGTGCCGCCAGTTCCACCAGACCACGGGAACCGCGCACACCGCGTTGATCGCAAGGGCGAGCCACGGACCGGGGCGGCGAAGTTGCGCGCGCGCCGCGGGCCGGAGCACGAAGACCAGGACCAGCGACACCCACTGGAATAGCGCCACGCATTTGCTAAGGAACCCCATGCCTGTCCAGAGACCGCACCACATCCACCAGGCGGTCGAATCCCGCTGGATGGCATTCCACGCGCAAATCATCGCCGCCGTCCAGAAAAGCACCGACAGCGCGTCCACGGACATCAACACGGATCCGACCGCAAGCATGGGAGTGAACCCCAGAGCGACCACGGCGAAAAACCCGGCGCGGGGGCCCGCCTCGCGCGCCGCGAAACGCAGAACCAGCAACCCCGTGAGCGCGCCAAGGATCGGCGACAGAAACCGCACCCCGAATTCGGTGTCGCCCCACAGGCCCGTGCCGAGGAAGTGCGCGACGGCGATCAGCGGCGGCTTGCTGAAATAACTCCAGTCCAGACGCTTCGACCAGAGCCACTGGTAGGCCTCGTCCTCGCCAAGGCCGATCGTGCCGGATGCCAGATACGCATAGCGCGCGATGAGCGAAACGCCGATGAACACATATCCGGCGTGCAGCCAGGGAATCTCCCGGTCGGAGCGCGGTTCGGAAGCAAATTTCACCCGGGCATCCTGCCAAAGCGGGCGGCGCGGCTCAAGCACCGGGCCGTGCGCGAATCCCCGTGCGCCTGTTTGCAGGCGTCGTTCGAAAATCCGGGAAATCGGGCTATTGCAGGGCGTCTTCGGCCAGCATTTCCACGGATCCGGAAAACCGGAGTGCCATGCGTTTGTGGCAGTGGGCGGGAGCGGGCGGCATTTTTTGGAATGCTGCGCCGATGGGGCGGGCCGGTGGTTTTTGTGAGCCGGCGGATGCTGGGGGCGGGGGCTCCGTGTGTGGTGACCGACGACGCGGTGATCGGGCGGATGGCGGCGGACTATTTGCGGCGGAAATTCCACCGGACGTTCGGGTTTGTGGGGTCCGGGGATTTGCCGTTCAGCGCGACGCGCAAGGCGGGGTTTGCGGAGGCCATCGGGACGGACGCACTGGCGACATCGGACGACGTGGTGCATCGGGCGGCGGCGATCATGCGGGCCCGGGCCTGCGAGGGCATCGGAGCCGGGGATATCGCACGGGCCTGCGGGTGCGGACGCCGCACGCTGGAGATGCGGTTTAAAAGGGTGACGGGGGCCGGGGTGGCGGCGCACCTGCGCGAGTTGCAATTCCAAAAAGCGTGCGAATTGTTGCAGACCTCCTCGCTTCCGATCTACGAGATCGCGGCCCGTGTCGGGTTCGATTCCCAATACCACTTCATCCGCGCCTTCAAAAAACTAGCCGGCCGCAGCCCGCAAAAGTGGCGCCGGGATCAGCACTGACCCGCCCGTCCAAACGGATGGCGCTCCGCCGCCGTCCCACTTTTCTCCGCATTGGGCGGGCAAAGCAGATTTTTCGGACCCCGGCCGAGCGATTCTCTGCTAAATCTCATCCACCAACCATCGGATTCCAAGTGACACCCCCCTGAAAAAGTTGCAGCCCACCGCAACGAATGCTGCGGTGGGCTGCTGTTCCCCCCAGAACGATTCTCAAACTAGGCGGAGATTTCCGGATTGCAAACAATTTTTTCAAAAATTTTTTTGCCGCGCGATTTGCGGGTTTGGGTATGGTGTTGGGATGGCGACCGGAATTTGTTATTTGGTGGGGGCGGGCCCGGGGGATCCGGGGTTGTTGACCGTGCGGGGGCGGGCGTGTTTGGAGGCGGCCGAGGTGGTGGTTTACGACCTTCTTGCGAACCCGGAATTTCTCGCTTATGCGCCGGACTCGGCCGAAAAAATCAACGCCGGCAAGCGGGCCGGCGACCACGTGCTCACCCAGGACGAGACGAATGCGCTGCTTGTGGAGAAAACACTCGCCGGCAAGCGCGTGGTGCGCCTCAAGGGCGGGGATCCCTTTCTTTTCGGACGGGGTGGCGAGGAGGCCGCGGCGCTCGCGGCGGCGGGTTGCCGGTTTGAGATCGTTCCCGGTGTGACCTCGGCGATCGGCGGTCCGGCATACGCGGGGATCCCGGTCACGCACCGCGGCCACAACACGGCGCTGACGATTTTCACCGGCCACGAGGACCCGAAAAAAGCCGGTCCGACCTTGGATTACCGGGCGCTCGCGGCGGCGCCGGGAACGAAAGTCATGCTCATGGGTCTGGAGCGTCTCGACACGCACTGCCGGGCGCTGATGGACGCCGGCATGGCGGCGGACACCCCCGCTGCGGTGGTTCGCGAGGCCACGACCCCGCGTCAGACCACCGTCGAAGGCACGGTGGGAACCATCGCCGGGCTTGCACGCGGGATGCGGCCGCCGGCGATTGTGATTTTCGGCGGGGTGGTCGGAATGCGTCCGGAACTGGGCTGGTTCGAGAAACGGCCGCTTTTCGGACGCACGATCGCGGTGACTCGCACGCGCAAGCAGGCGGGCGGACTGGTGGCCGAGTTGCGCGAACTTGGGGCGGACGCCTACGAACTGCCGACGATCCGGATCGACCCGGCGCCCGACAAGCGGGCGTTCTACGAATTGGTGGCCGACACGCACATTTACGACTGGCTGGTTTTCACGAGCCCGAACGGGGTCGATGCGTTTTTCGAGGCGTTTTTCAAGATCTACAACGACGCGCGCGACATCGGCGGGGTGAAGATCGCCGCGATCGGGCCCGCCACCGCCGCGCGCGTACGCGCGTTCCACCTTTCGGTGGACGTCCAGCCGGAGAAATACGTGGCCGAGGAAGTGCTCAAGGCGATTCTCGAGCAGGGGAGTGTCGAAAATTCCAAGTTCCTCCTCGCGCGCGCCGAGGGCGCGAGGGAAATGCTGGCCGTCGAACTCGAGCGGCGGGGAGCCATCGTGGACGAGGCGGTCGCCTACCGCACTGTTCCAGAGACCGACGACCCGTCCGGCGGGATCCGGCGGTTCCGGGCGGATGGCGGGGCCGGGCTGGTCACGTTCACGAGTTCATCCACCGTCGAGAATTTCCATGCACTCGGTTTGGCCGACCCGTCCGAAGTGCGCGCAGCGAGCATCGGCCCGGTGACATCGAAGACGCTCCGCAAGCTGGGTTACCGCATCGAGGTCGAGGCCCGCCGGCACGATGTCCCCGGGCTCGTCGAGGCGATCATCGCCCACGCCCGATGAGCGCGCGCGGGACCCGCGCCAACCCCGCCAACCGGTTCGACCGCTTCCGGGTCGAACTGGACCCCGGTGAGGATGACGCGGACCTGCGCACCGAATTTCTCGACGATCCGGCACAGTCGGTGATCTCGACCAACGGGAGCCCGGACCTCGGGTTCTCGGCCAGCGTGAACCCGTATCGCGGATGCGAGCACGGATGCCCGTATTGTTATGCGCGACCGTATCACGAATTCCTCGGATTTTCCGCCGGCTTGGATTTCGAGCAAAAGATCCTTGTGAAGCGCGACGCGGCCGCCCTCCTGCGCACGGGGCTCGCGGCGCCCTCGTGGAAACCCCAGCCGGTCGTGCTCAGCGGGGTCACGGATTGTTACCAACCGGTCGAGCGCCGCATGGGCCTCACCCGCGCCTGCCTGCGCGTGCTGGCCGATTTCCGGAACCCGGTCGCCGTCATCACCAAGAACCACCTCGTGACCAGGGATGCCGACATCCTCGCCGAGTTGGCGGAATTCACGGCCGCCCGGGCCCACATTTCGATCACGACACTCGACCCCGAATTGGCAAGGCGCATGGAGCCCCGGGCCTCGCTTCCCGCCCACCGCTTGGATGCCGTTTCCCGCCTCTCGGCCGCCGGCATCCCGGCCTCGGTGGTCGTCGCCCCGGTGATCCCCGGGCTCAACGAACACGAGATCCCGGGCATTCTGCGCGCGGCGCGGTCGGCCGGAGCCTCCCATGCCGCCTACAGCATCCTCCGCCTCCCGCACGGCGTCGCCGACATCTTCCTCGGCTGGGTGCGGGAACACTTCCCGATGGCGGTCGAGAAAATCGAGGGCCGCATCCGGGAAATCCGCGGCGGGGAACTCAACGACTCGAGGTTCGGTCTGCGCCACTCCGGCGAGGGGCCCGCCGCGTCCCGCATCCGCCAGCTCTTCCGCGTGACCGCCGCGCGCGAGGGCCTGCGCGTCCACCCCGCCCCGCTCGAAACATTCCATTTCCGAAACCCCGACGACAGCCAGTTGCGGTTGTTCTGACGCCCGCGCGGGCCGCGCGCCCCGCAAAAATGTCGGCAAAAATGTCTTGCATCCGGGGTGGGAGAGTTCAATTTGGCAGACCCGCGACGGGGCGGCCGGGTGGCCGTCCCGCAGTCTCGCGCCTTTGTCACAGGGTGCAGGAGACCAAGGGACCGAACAGAAACCACCACAAAACAACAAACATCCCGCCACCCTATATGGCAGCACTTCACGAACTCATCGCGAGCAACGTCAAAAATTACCGCGAGGGAAGCATCATCAAAGGTCACGTCCTCGAAATCCGCCCCCGCGAATTCCTCATCGACATCGGTTACAAGAGCGAGGGGGTTGTGCCCGCGAGCGAGTTCGACGATCCGTCCGAAGTTGAGATCGGCGACGAGGTCGAGGTGCTCCTCGAGCGTCTCGAAAACGACGAGGGCATGGTCGTCCTCTCCAAGGAAAAAGCCGCCGCGCGGCAGAACTGGGAAAAAATTTACGCCGTCTTCAAATCCGAGGGGCTCATCAAGGGCAAGGTCAAGGCGGTGGTCAAGGGCGGTCTCACCGTCAATGTCGGCGTCGAAGCCTTCCTGCCGGCCTCCCAGATCGACATCGTCCCCCCGAAGGACCTCCAGCAATTTGTCGGCAATACCTACGATTTCAAAATCGTCAAAATCAACGACGACCGCAAAAATGTCGTCCTCAGCCGCCGCGAGATCATCGAACAGGAACGCGCGGAAAAACGCGCCGCCTTCCTCGAGCGCGCGGCCGTCGGCAGTCGTGTCCTCGGCGTGGTAAAAAATATCACCGACTTCGGCGCGTTTGTGGACCTCGACGGCATCGACGGACTCCTCCACGTCACCGACATGTCGTGGGCGCGGCTCACGCACCCGGGCGAAATGCTCAAGGTCGGACAGGAACTCGAGGTGCAGATCCTCGAGATCAACAAAGATCGCGAGCGCATCTCCCTCGGCCTCAAGCAGATGCAGGACAACCCGTGGGACCGCATCGAGGAACGCTTCCCGGTCGGCGCGCAGGTCAAAGGCAAGATCACCAACCTCATGCCCTACGGCGCGTTCGTCGAACTCGAAGAGGGCGTCGAGGGCCTCATCCACGTCTCCGAACTCTCGTGGACCAAGCGCATCGCGCGTCCGTCCGACGTGCTCACCATGGGCCAGGAAGTCGAGGCCGTCGTTCTCGGCATCAACAAGGACGAACTCAAAATCTCGCTCGGCGTCCGCCAGCTCGAACCGAATCCGTGGGACGAGATCGAAGTCCGCTACGTCATCGGCAAGCAGGTTCGCGGCAAGGTCCGCAACATGACCGCCTACGGCGCGTTCGTGGAACTCGAGGAAGGCATCGACGGCATGGTGCACGTCTCCGACCTCTCGTGGACCCGCAAGATCAACCACCCCAGCGAGGCGCTCAAGAAGGGCGACGAAGTCGAGGCGGTGGTCATCGACATCGACAAGGCCAACCAGCGCATCAGCCTCGGCGTCAAGCAACTCGAGGACGACCCGTGGAAGGAAATCGAGACCAAGTTCCGCATCGGCGACCTTGTCTCCGGTCAGGTGAGCAAACTCACCAACTTCGGCGCGTTCGTCCAGCTCAAGGACGAAATCGACGGTCTCGTCCACATTTCCCAGATCAGCGAGCAGCGCGTCGAGAAAGTGAAGGACGTGCTCAAAGTCGGCCAGCAGGTCGAGGCCCGTGTCATCAAAGTCGATAAAGCCGAGCGCCGCATCGGCCTCTCGATCAAGGCCGCCAACTACGGCGAAGAAGAACTCCGCCGCGAAGCCGAGGCCATGGATACCCTCAAACCCGGCGAAGACATGGTCGGCCTCGCCCAGGCCTTCCAGTTTGCCGAAGAGGAATTCCGCCCCGGCGAAGGCAAAAAGAAATAACATCTGCGGGCCCGGGCGGCGGGCTCACGCCACAACGGCCTGCAAAAATGTGTTCAAGCGGCGGCTCCGGGTCACAACCCCGGGGCCGCTTTGCTTGGGCTCGGAAGATGTGCGATCATTGAGCATCAAAACCGGCCCGAAAGAAATCGGATCGTTGCAAACCATTGACAATCAAAAAGCCCGGATGGCGAAATTGGCAGACGCGCAAGACTTAGGATCTTGTTCCGCAAGGAGTGTGGGTTCGAGTCCCTCTCCGGGCACTTCGTGGACGTGACGGATTTCTGGCTGGTTGTGGCTTCGATGGTGGCGTTTGCCGGCGCGGTCGGAGCCAGCGCATGGAAGGTGCGGGCCGGATGGGGCGGGGGCCGGGCGTGGGACTTCGGGTTTTTGCTGGCGGGGTTTGTGCCGCTCACCGCGGCACTCTTTGTCCGCGGGCAGGCGGAGGGGTCGTGTCCGCTGAACAGCCTCTACGACGTGCTCGTGTTTCTGGCTTGGTCGCTGGTGTTGATTTATCTGTTGGTGGGGAGTTCCTACCGGCTATCGTTGCTGGGGTTTTTCACGGCTCCGCTGGCGTTGATTTTGCTGGCGTTCGCGACGTTCGGCCCGATCGACCGGGGATTCTTGGCGAGGCGGGTCGCCGACCCGTGGGTCGAGACGCACGCGGCGCTTTCGGTGATCGCCTACGGGGCCTTCGGGCTGGCCTGCGTGGCGGGCGTGATGTATCTCGTGCAGGAACACCAGCTCAAGAGCCACCGGTTCTCGAACTGGTTTCTGAGCCTCCCTCCGATCAACGACCTCGCGGTCGCGAACCGGCGGTTGCTGATGCTGGGATTCGGGCTTCTCACGGCGGGCTTCCTTTCGGGGGTGGTGAGCGGGCAGCCCGTGAATTCGATGAAGTTCTGGGGGTCGGTGGGGATCTGGGTTTTGTATGGCGGATTTCTTGGGGCTTGGGCGCTTTGGCCGTGGCGGCCGGGCCGTGTGGCGAAGTTTTCGATCCTTGCGTTTCTGGTGGCGATGGCGGCGTTGCCGGCGCTCCAGTATCTGTCCACGACGCCGTGAATATTGTCTGCGCCGGCCTCAACCACCATGTCGCTCCGGTCGAAGTGAGGGAGCGCTTCGCGGTGCCGCAAAACGAGGTCGCCGGGTTTCTCCGGGGAGCCTGCGAGCTAGACGGGCTTGCGGGGGCCGTGGTGATCTCGACCTGCAATCGCGTGGAACTCTACGCGGCCAGCGTGTGTCCGGCCCGCGCCTTCGAGGAAATCGGCGGCTTTTTCCAGCGCCGCGCCGGCGTCGAGGTGCCGCTCTATTTGCACGACACGCCGAGGAGCGCCCGCCACCTTTTCCGGGTCGTGAGCGGGCTGGATTCCATGGTCATCGGCGAGACGGAAATTCTCGGTCAGGTCAAGCGCTCGTATGAGACGGCGGCCGAATGCGGGACCACCACCCGGCACTTGAACAAGCTCTTCCAGCAGGCCTTCCGGGTCGCGAAGCACGTCCGCACCCATACTTCGATCACGCGGGGGGCCACCTCGGTCGGCGCGGTGGCTGTCGAGCTGGCGGGAAAAATTTTCGGCGACCTCTCGGGCCGACGGGTGATGGTGCTCGGGGCGGGGGAAACGAGCGAGCGCACGGCGCGCAGTCTCGTCTCGCGCGGGGTAAAGACCGTGATCGTCTCGAACCGCACCTTCGACCGCGCGGCCGAACTGGCGGCGGAAATCGGCGGCATGGCCATCGGATTCGACCACTGGCAGAAGGAATTCCCGGATGTGGACATCCTCATCTGCTCGACCGCCGCCCCGCATTTCGTGCTCACCCGCGGGCACCTCGAAGACGTCATGCGCGCGCGCCCGGGCCGGCCGCTTTTTGTCATCGACCTCGCGGTTCCGCGCGACGCGGATCCGTCGATCAATTCCATCGACGGCGTCTTCCTCTACGATATCGACTCGCTCGAAGCGATCGTGCGCCAGAGCCTCGACATCCGCCGGGGCGAAATCGAGCGCTGCGAGCAAATGATCGCCCGTCATGTCGGCGATTTCGTCTCGTGGCTCGCCTCGCACGCGTCCCGTCCGTCCGATTTCCAATCATGAAACCCGTTCTCATCCTTGGCACGCGCGGCAGCGACCTCGCGCTGGCACAAGCCCGTGCGGTGCGCGACCAACTCGCACTCGCGCACCCGCAGCTGCGGGTGGACGTCAAAATCATCCGCACGACCGGCGACAAGCGTCTCGATGTGGACCTCGCCAACCCCGGCCCCCTCGGCAAAGGGCTCTTCACCAAACAACTCGAGGAGGCGCTTTTGAAGGGGTCCATCGATGCCGCCGTCCACAGCCTCAAGGACCTCCCCGTCGGGCTGCCGGACGGACTCGTCCTCGGCGCGATCCCCCCGCGCGCGGATCCCTCGGACGCCGTCGTCTCGAAATGGCCTGGCGGACTCGACGGGCTTCCCCGGGGCGCGAAAGTCGCCACGTCCAGCGTGCGCCGCGCCGCCCTCCTGCGCCACTTCCGGCCGGATCTTGTCACGGTCGCCATGCGGGGAAATGTGCCCACGCGTCTGCGCAAACTGGCGGACGACCCGGCGATCGATGCCATCGTGCTCGCGAAAGCCGGTCTCGACCGTTTGGGCCCGGTGGTGCCCGACGGTCTCCATGTGGCTGTCGAACCCCGGCTGCTCCCGGCTCCGGGTCAGGGCGCGCTCGGGATCGAGTGCCGGGCCGAAGACACGAATACGCTCGGATGGCTTGCGGCGCTGCACTGCCCGGATACCGCGCGCTGCGTCCACGCCGAGCGCGCCCTGCTCGCGATCGGCGGAGGCGGCTGTGCCGCCCCGCTGGGTGCGCTCGCCGAAATCCGCGACGGCGCGCTCCACATCCGCGCGATCTCCTTCGAACCCGGCGGGCCGGTGCATATCTGACCGGTAATTCCTCCGTTGTGTTCGATGGGGACCAACTGACCCGTTGCTGGCAATGGCGGCGGAGTTTTTGCGCAGCTATGCGGCGGTGTCGTAGAGGAATTTCTGGAAACCGCTGAAAACCTTGCCGATTTCCTCGGGTTTGCCGAGGTCGGCCACGGCGTCGGCCAAGGAGTCGTGGTATTTGAGCCGAAGGAGCGGGGTGAGCTTGGCCTGGTCGAGTTCCTCGACGCCGACCATGACGTAATGGGACAGAACGAAATCCAAGAAGACCTGCTGCTTGGTATTGAAATGCGTGCTGATTTCCACCTTCGCCTTGGTGGCCCGGTCCTCGCGGGTGAGGGGCGGCAGGGCGTAGGCGACATGGGCGAGCACATCGAAGAGGTCGCTTTTCTCCGCATCGATGATCTTCTGCATTTCGGCCAGTTGTTCGTGGCCGAACCCCGATTCGGCCAGACCTTCCAGCAGCTTGGCGCGGGTGTCCGGGACGCTCCAGAGTTGGCGCAGTTCGTCTTCGTTTTTGAAGAATTCGGGCAGCCGGCCGAAGAGCATTTCCATGAATTGCTGTGCCGACATCGGCGTGCCGTCGGGATGCCAGAAGCTTGTCGCCGTCATGTGTTGAATCGTGCGTTCCTTGCCGTCGGCCAGTTTGACCTTCGCTTTTTTCCGCTTCTGGCAGACACACCGGATTTTTCCGCAGACCGGGCACGGTTCCTTCGGGCATTCGCAGGGCTTCTTCCCGCAGACCGGGCAAGGCTGGGGGCCGGGCCGTTCACACTCGCAGGGATACGCGCCGCATCTGGAACATTTCTCCGGCTCTGCCGGCTCGCCGTCCCACTCGGGATCGCTGAAATGCATGTGTGCCCCGACAAAGTCGTAGATCGTGAAATAATCCTTCCCGTCGTAGAGCCGGGTGCCGCGACCGATGATCTGCTTGAACTCGATCATTGTCCTGATCGGCCGCATGAGGACGATATTGCGGATGTTCCGGGCGTCCACTCCAGTCGAGAGCTTTTGCGATGTGGTGAGGATGGTCGGGATTGTTTTCTCGTTGTCCTGAAACGCCCGCAAGTGTTCATCGCCCAGATTCCCGTCATCGGCAGTGACCCGCTGGCAGTAGTTCGGATCCTTGCTGGTCTTGATCTGGTTGATGAGGTCGCGGACGAGCAGGGCGTGGTCCTGGTTGGCGCAGAAAACCAGCGTCTTCTCGTTTTGGTTGATCTGGCCCATCAAAATCTCGACCCTCTTCTTCTCGCGCTCACGGATCTCGATCCTGCGGTTGAAATCGGCTTCCTCGTAAACTTTTCCGGTTTCGACCTCCCCTTCGACGATCATGTCATCAACGGTGTAGATGTATTTGTCGAGTGTTGTGGCAATCTGCCGCACTTTGAACGGCGTGAGGAACCCGTCGTTGATGCCGTCCTTGAGCGAGTAGGTATAGACCGGCTCGCCGAAGTAGGCGTAGGTGTCCACGTTGTCCTTGCGTTTGGGCGTGGCCGTGAGGCCCAACTGCACGGCCGATGAGAAGTAGTTCAGAATCGCCCGCCATGCGCTCTCGTCGTTCGCGCCTCCGCGATGGCATTCGTCCACAACGATAAAATCGAAGAAGTCCGGCGGGTATTCCCCAAAGTAGGGTGAAGGCTCGCCATCCTTCGGCGGGCCGCTCATGAACGTCTGAAAGATCGTAAAGAACAGGCTTCCGTTCTTGGGAACCTTCCCTTTTTTCCGGATGTCCCCCGGCTCGATCCGCACCATGGCATCCTCGGGGAACGCCGAAAACGCGTTGTAGGCCTGGTCGGCAAGGATATTCCGGTCGGCCAGAAAAAGGATGCGCGGACGGCGGGTCGGTTCGCGGGTGAGGTTCCACCGGCTCTGGAAAAGTTTCCACGCGATCTGGAAGGCGATGAACGTCTTGCCCGTGCCGGTCGCAAGCGTGAGCAGGATGCGCTGCCGGTCGGTTGCGATGGCCTCCATGACCCGCTCGATGGCGATGTCCTGGTAGTAGCGCGGCAGGAAATACCCGCCCCGGTCCTCGAAGGGAACCGCCGCAAACCGGTCCCGCCAGGCATTCGCCTCGGCGAACGTCATGTTCCAGAGTTCGTCGGGCGTGGGATAGCATGGAATTTCGCGTTCCGGTGGATAGGACGAATGGGACGAATGGGACGAATGGGATGGCGGGGCCATGTCCACTTGGTAGATCCCTTGCCCGTTCGTGGCGTAGGCCCACCGGAGAGCCAGTTTGGAAGCGTAATCCTTCGCTTGGGCCACTCCTTCGGTGAGTGCCTTGTCGAACGCCTTCGCCTCGTTCACGGCCAGCTTCCGGTTGCGATACTCCAGAATGTAGTCGGCTTTCAACGCCTGCCCGCGCCGCCCGTGGCCCTCGATACGGCCGGGGGCAATCGGATATTCCCGCAGAATCCGGCTGCCTTCGACCACGCCCCAGCCCGCCGCTTTGAGAGCGGGGTCGATGTGCTCGGCTCGGGTTTCAGCTTCGTTCATGGCTCCAGCGTGACTTCGCGCAAAAGCGCAAAGAGGGGCTCGTTGATGTAGAAGTTCGTTTTGCCCAGTTTTTGTTTCCTCACAAAACCCTCCCGAGCAAGGAGGTCCAGATACTTTGCCGCCGTGATGCGGGAGACGCCCAGCTCACGCTCGACGAACTCAATCTTTGTGTAGGGATACCGGAAAAGGTTGTTGAGCAAATCCTGACTGTAGAGCTTCGGCAGTCTCTCCCGGATTCCATGTTTCGTGCGGAGCATCAGATCGCGCAGTGCCTTTACCAGAGCGATGGCGCTGCGCGATGTCACCGCCACACCCCGGAGCATGTAGCGGCACCATTCCGCCCATCGACCGTCCTCGCGAGCGGTTTGCAGCAGCCTGTAATAGTCCGCCTTCGTGGTGGTGATGTAACGGCTCAGATAGAGCACCGGCAAATCCAGCAACCCCTCGCGTTGCAGGATGAGCAGGTTCAAAATGCGGCCCGTGCGACCGTTGCCGTCATAAAACGGGTGGATGCTCTCGAATTGATGATGCGCGATCGCCATGCGCAGCAGCGGATCGAGTCCATCGTCGGCATGGAGGAAATCGATGAGATTGCCCATCAACGACGCCACCACCGACGCATCCTGCGGCGGCTCGTAGATCACTTGCCCGCTGACCGCATTTTTCAGCACCGTGCCCGGCAGCTTCCGCAAACCCGCGCGGTTCCGTTCCAGCTCGGCCTGCACCGCCAGCACCGTTTCCAAGCGGATCAACCCCGAATCCCTCACCGCTTCGTAGCCGACTCTCAACGCCGACACATAGTGCCGCACCTCTTTGGCCGCCGGGGAAGTGACGGTATCCGGCTGCGTAGCAAAAAGCTCGTCATGCGTGGTGATGATGTTCTCGATCTCCGAACTGTCCTTCGCCTCCTGGATCCCCAGCGTGTCCAGCAGGATCCCTTGGTTGGGAAGCGATTCGCAGAGCCCTTTCAACTCCGCCAAGTGCCGGTGCGCCTCCGTCAAGGCCGCCCAGACCTCGCGGGTGTCCAGCGCGGACAGGTCGGCCAGTGGAAGTGGCGGAAGCTTGGTCATGTGAAGAAAACGCACATTTTCTTATCGTATGATCCGTTTTGTGCAAAGAAAAACAGTTTTTCTTTGCATGAGAGGAGGAATGTGGAGCTGTATTTTGATTTTCGCGCCACGTTTTTCGGACATGGCGTCCGCAAGGACATATTCTGCAAATCACAGCTCTCCGGCGAAGGCTCGGTGGAGGAGGGATTTTTTCAACGCGGCCAGTGCGGCGAGTTTTTGCTCGTAAAGGCGGGCCAGGCGTTGGGTTTCGGTCCACAGCACGTCCAAGTGCGCAACTACCTGCGATTGCTCGGCAAGTTTCGGCGCAGCTACTGGAAAAAGACGCAAATCTTCAATGTTGATGCCAATATAGGCCGCGCCCTTCTTTACGCCGCCAAGCCACTGCTGACTGACTCCTGAGCCAATGAAGTAAGACAGAAACGAAGGGTTGATGCGTCCGCGATCAACCGGGACAACAGCAACTTCGCGGGAAACGTTCCAACCGGCCATCTCTGCTCCGACTACAGCGACACCGCCGAGAGTCCCGCGCACATTCACCAACACTTCCCCACCTTTGAGTATGGTTCGGAAATACTCGGACGAGAGAGCCGGCGTGATACGCTTCATCCCTTCAGTCTCGATTCGCAGCCAGCGAACGTTGCTTGTGCGGAGGCATGGCACACCGTTCGGAGTTTCATCACCGAGTTTGATGACGCCGTATGTGATCACTCGCGAAGATTCGCACAGCTCAGAGAGCGGTTTCTCCACCCACCCCGGCCCCCGCTGGGAGAAGACGGATTGGAGGTGGCTTTCGAAGAGGGCGCGGGCGTTTTGGAGGTTCTTTTCGGCGTTGGCTTTGGCGGTGGCAAGGCCCTCAAACGCTTCGTCCAGCAGGCCGACGATCCGCTGCTGTTCGGGGAGCGGGGGGACGGGGATCTTGAAGTCGAGCACGTCGTTCATCTGAGCGCGCGGCATTCGTGCGCCGGTGCAAGTTGCGTTGATACGGTCGCATGTCTCATCAGACAGCAGCCAAAAAAGCAGATACTCCCGCGAGAGTTCCGGGCTCGGCTTTAGTGGGAAGATTTCCGTTGAGCAGTGGCCCTCAAAATCTGGCGCGAGAGCTTTATTGAGATATGGGCGAAGCCGTCCGTAAAGAACGTGCTCGTCTGAAAATCGAAACGTTGAGCTTTTGACCGGCTGTGCTTCGCTTGATCCGATGAAACGCGCGGTGTCGGACTCGATGTGTTCGAGCCCGACATAAGGCAGGCCGCGATGATTGCCTTGGGCTTTGTCGAACCGGCACACATCCCCCAACTTCCTCATCTGCCACCCCTTCTTCATACCAGCGCCCTCCGAAGGGGCAAAGCCCCGACCCTACGCCAGCCCAGGGCAACGCCCTGGGAATCCGGATCAAAAAACATCGAGGGCTGAAGGCCCGGCCGAATTTCCCGCCCGTGGTGCCGATTGGGCCGGGCTTTCAGCCCTACACGTGGTGACGTGCATTGTTCCCGGGGCGTTGCCCCGGGCTGGCGATGGGCCACGCCGTTGGCGTTCATGGTCGGATTGGTTTCCCGGGGCGATGCCCCGGGCTGGCGATGGGCCACGCCGTTGGCGTTCATGATCGCGCCGGTTTCCCGGGGCGATGCCCCGGGCTGGCGTGGGGCCGCGCCGTTGGCGTTCATGATCGGGCCGGTTTCCTGGGGCGGTGCCCCGGGCTGGCGATGGGCCACGCCGTTAGCGTTCATGGTCGGTCCGGTTTCCCGGGGCGATGCCCCGGGTTGGCGATGGGCCGCGCCGTTGGCGTTCATGATCGGGCCGGTTTCCCGGGGCGGTGCCCCGGGCTGGCGATGGGCCACGCCGTTGGCGTTCGGGGTCGGATTGGTTTTCCGGGGCGATGCCCCGGGCTGGCGATGGGCCACGCCGTTGGCGTTCACGGTCGGATTGGTTTCCCGGGGCGATGCCCCGGGCTGGTGCTGGGCCACGCCGTTGGCGTTCATGATCGGGCCGGTTTCCCGGGGCGGTGCCCA
>Ga0114939_10000334_pt1 | contig 39955 bp, 30 predicted proteins | sample AshMeaCrysSpring_FD_87196 | JGI IMG/M metagenome (GOLD analysis project Ga0114939, IMG submission 87196) | Groundwater microbial communities from Big Spring, Nevada to study Microbial Dark Matter (Phase II) - Ash Meadows Crystal Spring | ecosystem: Environmental > Aquatic > Deep subsurface >...
CAACGACCACGCGCCCGGCGAGGTGCCGTTCATCTTCCAGCTCAGCGCCCCGGTGCTGCGCGCCGGCTACCACGAGCCGAGCGCGGTGGACGCACGGGCACGCATCGTCGCCTTCTTCCACCGGCACCTCGGGGCCGGGTCGCACTAGGGCAGCAGGACGGCCGCTCCGGTGACGCGGTCGGCGGCCAGGTCGGTCAGGGCCCGGTCCGCCTGGTCCAGCGGGTAGCCGACGGTGTGCACCCTCAGCCGGTGCTCGGCGGCGAAGGCCAGGAACGCGCGACCGTCCTCGCGGGTGTTCGACGTGACCGAGCGCACCTCGCGCTCGTAGAACAGATGCCGCTCGTACTCCAGCGGTGGCACGTCGGACAGATGGATGCCAGCGATGGCCAGCACCCCGCCGCGGTCCAACGCCTCCAGCGCCACCGGGACGAGGGTGCCGACCGGGGCGAAGAGGATCGCGGCGTCGAGTGGTTCGGGTGCACGGCCATCCGCCGGACCCGCCGAGGCCGCCCCCAGCGCCAACGCCAGCTCGCGCGCCGGCGCGGATCGGGTCAGCACGTGCACCGTCGCGCCACGGGCCAGCGCCACCTGGGTGGCCAGGTGCGCCGACCCGCCGAACCCGTACACGCCGAGCCGCCCGCCCGGCGGCAGCGAGGCCCGCTCGAGCGCGCGGTAACCGATGATGCCCGCGCACAGCAGTGGGGCCAGGTCGGCGTCGCAGTACCCGGACGGCAGCCGGTAGGCGAACTCGGCCGGGACGGTGGCCCACTGCGCGTACCCCCCGTCGTCGGTCCAGCCGGTGTACCGCGAGGCGGGGCACAGGTTCTCCGCCCCCCGGCGGCAGTACCGGCAGGCTCCGCAGGTGCCGCGCAGCCAGGCGATGCCGACCCGGTCGCCCAGGCCCAGGCCGCTCACGCCGTCACCGAGGGCGTCCACCTCGCCGACCACCTCGTGGCCGGGGACGACCCGGGGCTGGCGCACCGGCAGGTCGCCCTCGCTGACGTGCAGGTCGGTGCGGCACACCCCGCAGGCCAGCACCCGCACCCGCACCTCCCCCGGCCCAGGCTCGGGGACGGGCACCTCGACGTAGGCGAGCGGGGACGTCGCCATCGGCCCCGGCCGGGCCACCTGCCATGCGCGCACGCCCCCATCGTGCGCGCGTGGCACCCCTGCTGTCGTGGGGACGGACGGCCCTGGCGCGCCGACGCGCAGCGGCCGACCACAAGGGTGGAGGCGGGCGTGGGGGTGGTCGGCATGGACGGAGGGATGGACGCCCTGGTGATGGTGCTGAGCCTGATCGGTGTGGCCACGGCGATCGTGGCGACGTCGTTGGTGGGCGGGTGGCTGGACCGGCGGTCAGCCACCGAGGCCGAGCATGCGCTGGACGACCTGCGGCGCTACGGCCCGCTCGCGCCCGGCCTGCGGGTCGAGCTGTTGCCGCCGGCCCAGCGGGCACAGGTGATGCAGGCCCGGCGCAAGGCCGGCCTGCTCGGCTGACCGACCCGCCCGGCAGGCTCAGGGCGGTGCGAGAAGAGGCGTGAGCCGCACGTGCACCTGGTAGGTGCGTCCGGCCGGCATCCGGTACGCAGGCAGCAGCGCTGCCGCCCCCGGCAGGTCCCCCCCGACGCCGCGCTGCCGTCCCACCGTGAGCGTCACCGTGTCCCGGCGGGGCAGCTCGTGGATGTGCTGCGCGGCGTCCAGGTCCTCCTGGGTGTACGGCCAGGCGGTGACGTCGACGTGCTCCCCGGACAGGTCCTGCACCCGCAGCCCGCCCTCGGCCCCCCACAGCTCCAGCCAGCGCACCCCGGTGCGGTTGCCGTTCTCCTGCGGGCGCACGTAGTCGTGCCCGAACTCGGGCAACGGCAGCTCGTGCACCGCAGTCCAGGCCCCGCGCTGCCGGTCGACGTAGCACTCGTGCGGTCCCTTGCCGTACCAGCGCACCCGGTCCACACCGCGCAGCTGGGTGGTCAGCCCCACCCGGACCATGGACCGGCGCGGCTGCAGCCGGTGGGTCACCTCGAGCGAACCGTCCGCGGCGACCCGGTAGCGCAGCGAGACGTCGCGCAGCAGCGGCGAGACGAGCGTGAGCGTGACCACGGCACCGGCGGCGTCGACAGCCTCCGCGACGTCGGTGACCCCCAGGCCGGGGTGGCGCCAGAGCCGGTCCGGGTTGGCCTGCTCGAGCCGGGGCATGGCGTTGGCCAGGCCGCGCTCGTTGTCGGTGGGTGCCCGCCAGTAGACGGGGCGAAGCGGCCCGGCCAGCACCTCCACCCCGCCGCGCTGCCAGCCGCTGAGCTCGCCGGAGCGCAGGTCGACCTGCACGAGCGAGTCGCCCACGGCGAGGACGACGGTGTCGTCGGTGCGGCCGACCTGGGCGCCGGCGACCCCGACCGGCCCGGGAGTGGCGTCGCGGTGGTGCGGCGCCCCCGGCCCTCCCACCACCACCTCGTCGAGGGCGACCTCGAAGCCCGCCTCGGCCCAGGGCTGGGCCGAGGTGAGGTGCCAGCCGAACCGCACGACGACCTCGCCGTCGGCGTCGGCGGGCGGGACGGCCTGCGGCACCGTCCACTCCCGGGTCTCCCCCGGCCCGACGTCCGGTGCGGGCGGTGTGGCCTCCCGGGCGAGCCTGCCGTCCACCCGGACCTGGACCACCGGGTGCAGGCCGGACAGGTCAGCGAAGGCGTGCCGGTTGGTCACCCGGTAGACCCCGGCGGCCGGGTCGACCGGCTCGACGGTGACCGGCCGGTAGCCCCAGCGCAGCTCGAACGCGCTCGGGTGCGGGCTGCGGTCGGCGGCGAGCACGCCGTTGAGCAGGAACGGGCCGTGGTTCGGGGTGTCGCCGAAACCGCCGCCGTAGAGCCAGCGGACGGTGCCGTCGTCGTCGACGCGGCGGATGGCCTGGTCGACGTAGTCCCAGACGAACCCACCGGCGACGGTGGGATGGCGGAAGAAGACCTCCACGTGCTCGGCGAAGTTGCCCAGGCTGTTCTCCATCGCGTGGGCGTACTCGCACTGCAGCACCGGGCGCCCCACGAGCATCTCACGGGTGACGTCCTTGTCGTCGGTGAGCACCAGGTTGCGCAGCCGAGACGCAAGCCCGAACGTCAGCGGCTCACCCCGGCCCAGGGTGTCGATCTGCTCGGCCGTGGCGTACATCCGCGAGACCACGTCGCTGATCGCCGGGTCGTGGTCGCCCTCGTAGTGGAACGGCCGGGTGTCATCGAGGGCGAGTGCCGCCTGCTTCATCCGCACGAAGGCGCCGCCGCCCCGCCCACCGAGACCGGCCTCGTTGCCCAGCGACCACATCACGATGCACGGGTGGTTGCGGTCGGCGAGCACCATCCGTTCCATCCGGTCGACGCAGGCCGCCGCCCACAGCGGGTTGTCGCCGGGCACGTTCTTGCGCCGCACCCCGTGGGTCTCCAGGTCACACTCGTCCATGACGTACAAGCCGAGCTCGTCGCACAGGTCGTAGAGCAGCTGCCGGTTCGGGTAGTGGCTGCACCGGATCGCGTTGACGTTGAGCCGTTTGGCAAGCACCAGGTCCTCGCGGTAGCGGTGCTCGGGCACCGCCCAGGCCCGGTCGGGGTCGAAGTCGTGCCGGTTGACCCCCAGCAGCACCACGGGGTGGCCGTTGACGCAGAAGACGCCGTCGCGGATCTCGACGCTGCGGAACCCGGTGCGCAGCCTGGTCGCGGCCACCGGCTCCCCGTTCGCCCGCAGCAGGATCGTCACCGGGTACAGGTGGGGTGTCTCGGCAGACCAGGCCAGCACGTCGGGCACGGTCGCGGTGACGTGCGTGCTGCCCTGCTCGCCGGGGCCCAGCCGTAGCGACGCCGTCCCCACCGACCGCCGCTGGGACGGTCCCGGCTCGGCCAGCAGCACCTCGACCTCGACGTCGGCACCGGCCGTCGCACGGTTGGCCACGGTGACCTCGGCACGCAGCAGGCCGTGCCGGTGGGACTCGTCCAGCACCGCCCTGACCCACACGTCGTGCAGCGCCACCTCGGGCTCGGCACGCAGCCACACCGGCCGGAAGATGCCGGAGGCGTACCACATGTCCTGGCCCTCGAGGTAGCTGCCGTCGGTGTAGCGGGGCACGACGACGGTGAGGTCGTTGCGGCCCGGGCGGACCAGGTCGGTGACGGCGAACTCGGCCGGCAGGAACGAGCCCTTCGTGAGCCCGACCGGCTGGCCGTTCAGGGCCACCAGCGCGCCGGCCTTGACCCCTTCGAGCACGAGTGAGAGCCGTCGATCGGACCATCCCGCCGGGAGCACGAACGAGCGGGCGTAGATCCCGGCCTCGTTGGCGTCGGGGTCGATGTCGGGGATGCGGTCCCTACGGGTGCGCAGCGCGGGCGGGAACCGGTTGGCCAGGTAGTAAGGGATGCCGTAGCCCTCCAGCTGCCACACCCCCGGGACGGTGATCCGCCCGTCGCCCTGCGGGCCGCGCCGGACCGCCTCGTCGGCGTCGAACCCTCGCAGCCCCTCGACCCACTCGAACCGCCACCGGCCCCCCAGGTCCAGCCGGTCGTCGCGACGACCGGCGTCCAGGTCGGCGAGCGAGGCGAACACCGGCAGCAGCGCCCGTCCCGGCTCCCGGCCCACCCCCACGATCCTGGGGTCCAGCCACGGTGGTATGGGCCTACGGGACACCCTTGACCCTCATCACCAGCACGGCCCCGAGGACGGTGACCACGGCTCCGGACAGGTACAGCACCTGGTAGGCCACGTCGTAGCCGGACGACCGCAGCGCGGTGACCACCAGGCCGGCGAGGACCGGGGCGAGGACCTGCGGCAGCGCGTTGGCGATGTTGACCACCCCGAGGTCCTTGGCCCGGTCCTCCGGTCGTGGCAGTACCCGGCTGATGAGAGCCAGGTCGACCGCGGTGTAGGCGCCGAACCCGGCGCCCATGACGAGGGCCGCGACCGTGACCATTCCGACGTCGCGGGAGAAGGCGAGGATCACCAGCGACGTCGCGATGATGAACGACGCGATCATGACGAACACCCGGACCCGTCCGAGCCGGTCCGACAAGGGGCCGACCACGAGCGCGAACACCAGCAGAGCCACGATGTAGTAGGTGAGGATCCCGGCGACGGTCCGGTCTGCCTCGGTCGGGGGCTCACCCAGCACGTCGCGCACGAAGAACAGCAGGTAGGTGGTGACCAGGGCGTTGCCGAGGACCACCAGGAAGCGGGTGAACCACACCCAGCCGAAGTCGGGGTGCTGGCGCGGGTCGACCCAGAACCCCCTGATGAACGGGCCCCACTGCAGCGCGGGGATGCGGGCCCGGTCCAGCGGGGTGTCCTTCATCCGCCACACGAACAACGCCGCGGTGAGCGCAAGCACGATGGCGACAGCGATGTAGCGCGGGCCCTGCCCGCCGACCTCGTCCGAGCCCACCTCGACGCCGGTCTGCGGGATGAGCGCGACCACGGCAGCACCGACCACCACGCCAAGCGGCTGGGCGGCCCCCACCACCGCCGAGACGGTGCCCCGCTGCCCCACCGGCACCCGGTCGGGCAGGATCGCCGTCACCGCGGCGTAGGAGGCGTTGAGGGTCAGCTGGGCCAACGCCCAGCCCAGCGCCAGCGCACCGACCACCGGTGCCAGCGGCAGCAGCAGCAGGACGGCGACAGCCGCCACCGAAGCCCACAGCACCCAGGGCCGACGCCGCCCGAGCCGCGAGCCGGTGCGGTCGCTCAGCGCGCCCGCCAGCGGGTTGGACACCAGCGAGATGAGGGCACCGGCCGTGAGCACGAGGCTGAGACTGGTCTCCTTGCTGTCCGGGGTGAGGCCCTCGACCTGAAGCGGCAGCAGGAACTGGATCGGTGCGAAGAACGCCGTCCAGATGCCCAGGTTCGCCAGCGCCAGGACAACGATCGTGCCCCACCCGACGCGCTGCGTCGGCTCGGCGAGCGGGTCGACATCGATATCCCCGCGGGTCGGACGGCTCAGGTCGGGCGCGTCGGTCATGCCCACCACCTCCGGGCTGATCATGGCAGGACGCGGACCCAGGCGCAGCAAGAGACGACGTGCTGGGTGCTGCGGGCGGGCGCAGCTGGTCGGCCGCGGAGCCGGGCCCTGCGGCCCGTGGACATCGTCGCGGGTGCTGCCCAGGATGGGCCGGGTGGAGACCGCCCCGAACCCTGCCGGACCCGTCCCGTTGCCCGACGTCCGGGCCGGCGCCGACGCCGAGGCCCTGGTCGAACCCGCCGTGGCCCTGGCCGCGCAGTGGCTGCGCCGGGCGCGTGCCGACGAGCGGCCGCCGCAGGCCCGGGTCGTGTCGCGGCTGCAGGGTGTCGTCGACGACCCGGACGGGGTCGCCTTCACCATGCGCTTCGTCGACCGGGTGGCCCGGCACCGCGACGACGCCGCGGCAGCCGACCAGCTCGCCGCCCTCGTGCGCGGCACCCCCCTGCCGGCGTTCCTCTCTCCCACCGACCGGGGACTGCTGCGAGCCGGAGCAGCCGTGGCCCCGCTCGTACCCCGGGCCGTCATGCCGGTCGCCCGGGAACGGATGCGGCGGCTGGTCGGGCACCTGGTCGTCGATGCCGAGCCGCGGTCCCTGCACGCCCACCTGGCCCGGGAGCGCGCCGACGGGTTCGGCCTCAACGTGAACCTGCTCGGCGAGCTGGTGCTCGGCGAGCAGGAGGCTGCCCGTCGGTTCGAGCGGACGCTGTCCCTGGTGGACGACCCGCAGATCGACTACGTCTCGATCAAGGTGTCGGCCATCGCCAGCCAGCTCGACCTGTGGTCCTTCGACGTCACCGTGGCCCGCATCTGCCAGCGGCTGCGCGAGCTGTTCGCCCGGGCGGCGACCTCGCAGCCGCCGACGTTCGTCAACCTCGACATGGAGGAGTACCGCGACCTCGAGCTGACCCTCGCGGCGTTCACCAGCGTGCTCGACGAGCCGCACCTGCGTGGGCTGGACGCCGGGATCGTGCTGCAGGCCTACCTGCCGGACGCGGCTGGAGCGTTGGACCGGCTGGTCGGGTGGGCACAGCGACGGCACGCCGCCGGCGGGGGCCGGGTGAAGATCCGGCTGGTCAAGGGTGCCAACCTGGCGATGGAACGGGTCGACGCCGCCCTGCACGGCTGGGAGCAGGCGCCGTACCCGTCCAAGGCCGACGTCGACGCCTCGTTCAAGCGCTGCGTCGACCGAGCCCTGGCGGCCGAGCCGATGGAGGGCGTGCGGGTGGGCCTGGCCAGCCACAACCTGTTCGACCTGGCCTGGGCGCACCTGCTGGCCGGGGCCCGCGGGGTGAGCGAGCGGCTGGAGATGGAGATGCTCACCGGCATCTCCCCGGCCCAGGCCCGGGCCGTGCTCGCCGACACCGGCAGCCTTCGGCTCTACACCCCGGTGGTGGCACGACGCGACTTCGACATCGCCATCGGCTACCTGTTCCGGCGGCTGGAGGAGAACACCTCACCGGAGAACTTCCTGCGCCACCTGTGGACACTGGAGCCCGACTCGCCGGAGTTCGCCCGCCAGGCCGACCGCTTCCGGGCCGCGGTGGCCGCGCGCACCCGGGTCGACGTCACCCCGCGGCGGCTCCGGGGCCTCAACGCGCTCGTGGCCCGGCACGACGCGGACGCGCACGGGCCGCTCCCCGACCCCGACCAGTTCGTCAACGAGCCCGACACCGACCCGTCCCTGCCCGATACCCAGCGTTGGCTCGCCGAAGTGCGCCGGGTGCTGCCCTCGCCGGTGCGCGCGCCCCTGCTCACCGACCCGGCCGGCGTGGACGCCGCACTGGCGCGGGCGCGGGCGGCGCAGCCGTCCTGGGCCGCCCGTCCGGCGGCCGACCGACGGGCCGTCCTGCACCGGGTCGCGGCCGGTCTGGCGGCCCGGCGTGGTGAGCTGCTGGCGACCATGGCACACGAGGGTCGCAAGGTCTTCGCCGAAGCCGACCCGGAGATCAGTGAGGCCATCGACTTCGCCCGCTGGTACGGCGACCGGGCGCTCGAGCTGGACGACCTGACCCGCACCGACGGGCTCCTCTTCGCGCCGTGGGGCGTCGTCGGCGTCGTGCCGCCGTGGAACTTCCCGGTGGCCATCCCCGCGGGCGGAGTGCTGGCCGCACTGGCAGCGGGCAACGCGGTGCTGTTCAAACCGTCCCTGGAGACCCCGCGCTGTGCTGAGGTGGTGGCCGAGGCCTGCTGGGAGGCAGGCGTGCCCGACGACGTGCTGCACCTCGTGCGCACCCCCGACGACAAGGTCGGCCGGCACCTGGTGACCAGCGTGGACGCGGTGGTCCTCACCGGCTCCTGGGAGACGGCGAACCTGTTCCTCAGCTGGCGTCCCGATCTGCCGCTGCTGGCCGAGACCAGCGGCAAGAACGCGCTGGTGATCACCCGCCAGGCCGACGTCGACCTGGCGGCCACCGACCTGGTGCGCTCGGCCTTCGGTCACGCGGGGCAGAAGTGCTCGGCGGCGAGCCTGGGCATCCTCGTGGGCGAGCTGGCCGACGACGAGCGGTTCCTCGGCAAGGTGCTCGACGCCGCCCGCAGCCTGCGGGTAGGCCTGCCGACCGAGGCCGGCACGACCCTCGGCCCGGTCATCGTCCCGGCCGCCGGCAAGCTGCTCGACGCCCTGACGACGCTGCAGCCCGGCGAGCGCTGGCTGCTCGAGCCCCGGTGCCTCGACGAGTCCGGCGCCCTGTGGACCCCGGGGATCAAGACCGGCGTCCAGCCCGGCTCGCCGTTCCACCAGGTCGAGTACTTCGGACCGGTGCTCGGGTTGATGCGTGCCGCCGACCTCGACGAGGCCATCCGGCTGCAGAACGACGTGCCCTACGGCCTCACCGGCGGCATCCACAGCCTCGACCCCGCCGAGGTCGAGCAGTGGTTGGACGCGGTGCAGGTCGGCAACGCCTACGTCAACCGGCACATCACCGGCGCCATCGTGCGGCGCCAGCCGTTCGGCGGCTGGAAGCGCTCGTCGGTAGGGCCGGGTGCGAAGGCCGGTGGCCCGGACTACCTGCTGCAGCTCGGCCGGTGGGAGGACGCACCCGACTGCGACCTCGACCCGGTGGACAGTGACCGGCGCTGGTGGGACTCCTGGTACGGGCGCGACCACGACCCCACGGGGCTGTTCTGCGAGCAGAACCTGCTGCGCTACCGACGCCGGCCTGACGTCCTGGTGCGCCTCGCGGTCGACGCCAAGCCTGACGCGGCGGCCCGCACCGTCGCTGCAGCGCACCGGGTCGGAGTCCACCCGCTGGTGTCTGCGGCCACGCCGCAAGCCGCGGGCGCGCTGCCGGCGGTACTGGAGTCGGACCAGACGTTCCTCGCCCGGCTGGCCCGGCACCGCTTCGGTCGGGTGCGACACGTCGGCACCGTCCCGGCCGCGCTGCGCACTGCCGCGTCCGCCGCCGAGGTTGATGTGGTCGATGCGCCGGTCGTCCTGAGCGGACGGCTCGAGCTGCGCTGGTACCTGCGCGAGCAGGCGGTGAGCCGCACGCTGCACCGGTTCGGAAACGTGCTCGAGCAGGCCAGCTGAGCCCGTCGCCCGGCACCGGTCGAGGCCGCACCGCCACGGCCGTCGCGCCCGGCTGTCGACTCCGGGACGCTCGGTGCGCCGTGGGGGTGCAGCAGCTGCCCCGACCCAGGAGGTCCAGCAGCTGCCCCGTACATGTTCCTCATCTACGGCGACGAGGCCGCCTTCGGTGACGCTCCGCCCGACCCCTCCGGGGCCGCGTGGCCGGTGGTGAAGTCGAGGTGCACGACGGTCAGGATGCCGTCGAGGCGGGCGATCTCGGCGGTGGGTGCGCTGGTGCAGGTGGCCTCGATCAGCCACAGCGGCGCATCGGCCCCCGGGAGCGACGTCGCGTCCCTCCGGCGCCGGCCGCTGAGCGGCGCCTGCGCGCCCCGCTGCGATCGACCACGTGAGGTACGCCAAGCCGCTCTGCCAACGGTGCACGACCCGCGGGAAGCGGGTCGGCGCGTACCTCACGTGGTCAGTCAGTCATGAGAGGGGCGGGGGGCTTGTGGGGACAAGTCGGGGCCGCGGCTGGGGGCGGCTGTCGCGCCCGCGGTCGCCGGTGTCCCGCCGCCGAGGCGGCGCAGCGCCCGGCGCACCCGGGACCACAGCCAGACGACCAGCCCGATGCCGGTGGCGAGCAGCAGCATCGCGATGATCGCCGCCAGCCAGGGGGCCTGGGTCGCGAGCAGCAGCACACCGGCCACCGACACGTCCTCGGCGGTGCTCACCGCCACGTTCGTCACCGGCTCCGGGGAGGCGTTGACGCCGAGGCGGATCCCCGCCTTCGTGCCATGGGTGAGCAGCGCGATCGCCGCAGCCAGGGCCGCTGCGCCCGCCTGCTCGATCGTCGTCGCCTCACCGGCCAGGACGGCACCGAGGGCCGCGGCCACGACCGGGCGGACGAAGGTGTTCACCGCGTCCCAGCCGCTGTCGAGCCACGCGATCTTGTCTGCGACCAGCTCGATGGCTGTCAGCACGCCGGCGACGACGAGGACGTCGGTGCGCTGCAGCAGCTCAGGGGTGTCGGCCAGGCCGGTGCGCCCGACGATGCCGAGGATGAGGACGGTGGCGTAGGCGCTGATCCCCGACGCCCACCCGCCGGTGAGCACGAGCGGGAGCACCTCCATGGCCGCATCCTGCCACGCGGCCCCGGCGGGTCGCCGACTCAACCAGGCGGTGCCGGTGCCGCCGGGGCTGCCCGCTGTGCAAGCACCTTCGGGGTCTGGCGCTGCTGCGCCGTGGCCGAGTCGGCCAGGACCGCCAGCCGGGCGGCCTCGGTCGCCTCGGCCAGGCTGCCGGCACCTCGCCGCGATGGCCCGGGTCAGCTCGCCTGCACCCGGGCCATCTCCGCGTGCACGTTGAAGTCCGCCTCCGGCCACCGCAGGTCCATCGCGCGCAGGTGCTCGAGCAGGATCCGGGTGATCGCCCAGTTCCGGTACCACTTCGCGTTGGCCGGCACGACGTGGAACGGCGCGGCCGGCGTGCTGTTGCGCTCGAGCACGAGGTCGTAGGCGCGCTGGTAGTCCTCCCACAGCGCCCGCTCGTCGACGTCACCGGGGTTGTACTTCCAGTGCTTGGTCGGGTCGGCGAGCCGGTCGAGCAGCCGCTGCTTCTGCTCGTCCTTGCTGATGTGCAGGATGCACTTGACCAGCACACAGCCGGAGTCGACCAGGTCCTGCTCGAAACCGTTGATGGACTGGTGCCGACGGTCGAGCTCGACCTCGTCGGCCAGCCGGCGTGCCCGGCCGATGAGAACGTCCTCGTAGTGGCTGCGGTCGAACACTCCGACGAGCCCCGGGCCGGGCAGCGCTCGTTCGATGCGCCACAGGAAGTCGTGCTGCTGCTCCTGCTCGGTCGGCGCCTTGAAGGCCGTGATGACCACCCCCTGCGGATCCATCAGGTCGACGACTCCGCGCATCACCCCACCTTTGCCCGAGGTGTCCATGCCCTGTAGCACGAGCAGCAGCCGCCGGTTCCCGCCGGCACGGCCCTGCGCGTAGAGCCGCTCCTGAAGGTCGGAGAGCTCCTCGTCCATGGCCGCGAGCGCGGCCCGGCCGGCCTCCTTGTCGCCGCTGGCGAAGCCCGGGGTGCTGTCAGCGTCGACCGAGGCCAGGGACGTCCCCGGTCGGACGCGCAGCAGCGCGGACAGGTCGCCGTCGAAGGACGGGCCGTTGCCCGCGGCGCTCGGTGTCGGCTCGGCCGCCGCGACCGGCTCGGGCACCGACCGGCCCTTGCGCCGCTTCTTGTCCTTGTCCTTCTTCTTGCCCACTGACCGTCCTCCCTCGTGCGACACGCCCCGGCCACCGGCGAGGGTAGTGCCGGGCCTCGGCGACGGGTCGGACCCTCAGCCCTGCGCCGGCAGCGCGGGACCACCGACCGAGCAGCCGCTGGTGCTCCTCCCGAAACGGGCGTGAGCCTTCGGCCTCGGCATGGTGCTGCCCGCAGGGGACGTCTCGGCGGTGCGCCGGTGGGTCGGTCCTCGACCTCCGGCTGGACTGGGTGCCTGTCGGCTGACCGAGCGAGCCCGGGACGGACCTGTCGTGGCGCCCTACAGTGGCCCGGGTGGCGCAGGGGCTGACCGTCGAGGTCGCCGGCCGCCAGGTGCAGGTCACGCACCCGGACAAGGTCGTGTTCCCCCGGGCGGGGCTGACCAAGCTCGACCTCGTCCGCTACTACCTCGAGGTGGCCGATGAGGCGCTGGCGGGGGTGCGGGACCGGCCGATGGTCCTCAAGCGGTTCGTCCGGGGCATCGACGAGGAGGCCTTCTTCCAGAAGCGGGCGCCGGACCGACGTCCCGACTGGGTCGAGGTGGCCGAACTGCACTACGCGTCGGGTCGCTCAGCCGCGGAGGTGGTGGTGCGCGATGCCGCTGCCCTGGCCTGGGTGGTCAACCTCGGCTGCGTCGACCTCAACCCGCACCCGGTGCGCGACCGGGACCTGGAGCACCCGGACGAGCTGCGCATCGACCTCGACCCCGTCCCCGGCGTGCCGTGGGGGCAGGTGCTCGACGTCGCCGCCGTGGCCCGCGAGGTGCTCGACGACCACGGCCTGGCCGCCTGGCCGAAGACGTCGGGGTCGCGGGGCTTCCACGTCTACGCGCGCATCGAGCCGAGGTGGGGCTTCCCGGCGCTTCGCCTGGCCGCACAGGCCGTGGCCCGGGAGGTCGCCCACCGCGCCCCCGACCTGGCGACGAGCCGCTGGTGGAAGGAAGAGCGGCACGGGGTGTTCGTCGACTTCAACCAGAACGCCAAGGACCGCACGGTCGCCTCGGCCTACTCGGTGCGCCCCACCCCGGATGCCCGGGTGTCCACGCCCCTGGGCTGGGACGAGGTGCCCGGCTGCCGGCCGGACCGATTCACCGTGGCCACCGTGCCTGCACGGCTGGCCGAGCGCGAGGACCCGTGGGCGGGCCTGGACCGCGCGGCCGGGTCGCTGCAGCCGCTGCTCGACCTGGCCGACCGGCTGGGTCCGGTGCGGCGGCCGGAGCCGAGTGGCTCCGGCCGCCGGGAGCCGACCCGGCCCCTGGTCGAGGTGGCCCGCACCCGCACCCGGCCGCAGGCGATGGAGGCGTTCGAGCGCTGGGCCGACCGGCATCCGGACGTCACCGCGCACCTGCACCCCGCCGACGTCCTCGTGGACGGTATGCGCGGGCGCAGCTCGGTCTGGTACCGGGTGCGGGTGAACCTCGAGCACGTGCCGGCGGGGCTGCGGCCCGGGCAGGAGCCGCTGGAGGCCGACTACGACCCGTGGTCGGCCTGACCGGGCCGCGGACCTACTGGGGCAGCTCCTGGGCGCAGACCACGGACCCCGGCTCGAACCGGTCACCGCAGGTGTCGCCGAACTGCTCGTACTCCGACCCGATCGGCGCCTGCGAGTACAGGTCGTCGCAGGCCTGCCCGTCGCCGGCCGCGCAGGAGTCCCAGAGCTGGTCCAGCGTCGCGTCGTCCCCGTAGCCGAAGGCGTCGGACTGCACGCCGGACTCGATCTCCTGCCGGACCTCCTCGGCGATCCTGGGACCGAGCACCGCGAACCAGACCAGCACGAAGACTACGCCGAGCACGCCCAGGACCAGACCGATGATCGCCAGGATGCGGGCCGCCTTGGCCATCCCCTCGCCGGCCCAGTACCCAGGGGCCGACCTGATGGTCTGCAGAGACTGGCTCGCCAGGATCAGTCCCACCACCGACAGCACGATCGGGCAGAGGAAGAAACCGCCGATGGCGGTCACCAGGGCCCAGATGGCCTTGGGCTCGGTCGGCGGAACCGCCGGTGGCTGGTACTGCGGGGGCGGGTAGGAGCCCTCGTAGCTCATGGCACCTCCTGCGCGTGGCGCCTGCGGGATGACCTCCCGACGGTAGCAGCGGGGGATGGCGGGCTCAGCGCAGCGTGTCCAGTGCCGCCAGCACCCGGTCGGCCCGGGTGTCGGGGTTCACGAAGGCCAGCCGCAGCACGGTCCGCTCCTGCCAGCGGGTGGGCAGGCAGAGGATCACCCCGTCCAGTGCCATCTGCTTGGACCAGGCAGCGTAGGCCTCGGCGTCCCAGCCGGGTCGCTCGAGTAGCAGAACCGACAGCTCGGGCTCGAGCACCAGGCGCAGGTGCGGCGAGGTGGCGATACCGGCGGCCACCTCGCGCGCGGTGGCCAGGGTGCGTTCGACGGCATCGCGGTAGCGGTCAGTGCCGTGGGTGGCCAGGGAGAACCAGAACGGCAGGCCGCGGGCGCGGCGGGTGAGGTGGGTGGCGAGGTCGGCAGGGTTCCACTTCTCCCGGTCGATCACGTCGAGGTAGGACGCGTGCTGGGAGTGCGCAGCCCGGGCCAGCCGAGGGTCGCGGTACAGCAGCGCGCAGCAGTCGAACGGTGAGTACAGCCACTTGTGCGGGTCGACGATGAACGAGTCGGCCTGCTCGACGCCGGCGAAGCGGTGCCGCACGCTGGGGGCTGCCAGCGCAGCGCCGCCGTACGCGCCGTCGACGTGCAGCCAGACGTCGTGCTCGGCGCACTCGTCGGCGACGTCGGCCAGATCGTCCACCACCCCGGTGTTGGTCGTGCCGGCCGAGGCCACCACAGCGAAGACGTTGGGGTGGCGGCGCAGCACCTGGTGCAGCGCCTCACCGGTCAGGTGGCCGCGGTCGTCCACGGGTACCTCGACGACGGCGACGTCCAGCGCCCGCGCCGCCCCCCGGATGGACGAGTGGGCCTCGGCCGTGCAGGCCAGCACCCAGCCACCCGGAGGGCGGCGTCCCCTGCGGGTGCGGATCGTCTCGCGGGCGGTGACCAGGGCGGACAGGTTGCCGCTGGTGCCCCCGGAGACGAAGCAGCCGCCGGCGTCGGCAGGCCAGCCGAGCAGCCGCACCAACCAGGCCAGCGCCTCGTTCTCGGCGTAGATCGCGCCGGCCCCTGCCTCCCACAGCCCGGCGAAGATGTTCGCCGCGCTCGTGGCCAGGTCGAAGGCGACGGCGCTGCGGGTCGGTGCGGACGGGACGTAGGCGAGGTTCATCGGGTCGTCCTGGGCCCGGGTGGCCGGGACCAGCACCTGGTCGAACACCTCCAGCGCGGCCTGCCAGCCGATGCCGTCGGGAGTGACGGTGGGCCCGGCGGCGGCGGCCAGCTCGGAGGCCGGCCGGGCGGTGGTCTTGGGGTCGGAGGGGCTGACTACCCGCTGCGCGGCCCAGGCCAGCACGCCGGCCACCGCGGCGCGCTCGTCCCCCCAGAAGGAGTCGTCCGCGCCGGTCACGACCGTCACCCTACGGCTGCACGGTGACGCCCTTCCAGAACGCGACCCGGCCGGTGATCTGGGCCGCGGCCGGCTTGGGCGTGGGGTAGGACCACACGGCGTTCTCGTTGCGGGCCCCGGCGACCACCACCGACCAGTACCGGGCCGTGCCCTTCCACGGGCAGACCGAGGAATGATCGGTCGCCACGAGTAGGTCCCAGCGCACCGAGTCGGGCGGGAAGTAGTGGTTGCCCTCGACCACGACGGTGTCGTCGCTGTCGGCGATGACGGTGTCGTTCCAGACGGCGCGCATGGCTGGCTCCTCGGGGGTGGGGGGCGGTGGGCGGCCCGGCTGAGCTCAGGGCAGCCGGGGGACGAGCGGTCCGAGGACATCCTGGCCGGCCTCGACGATGCCGTAGGACGACTCCGGCACCTCGACCCAGGCACCGGCCAGGTCCGACAAGGGCTCGCTCACCACCACCCGCGTCTCGTCGGAGACCGTCCGCAGCGCCTCGACCTCGGGGTGCAGCCGGCGCAGCGTGGCCACGTCGGCGCTGTAGAACAGCGTGCGCGAGTCGTGCTCGCTGGAGTAGCGGAACGCCCACAGCCGCGTCCCGTCGGTGGTCGCCACGGTCATCTGGAGCGGGTGCTCGACGCCGTGCGCCCGGCCGACCTGCTCGACGAAGCCGATCATCGCCTCGACGGCGGGCACCGGGTCCTCACGCAGCCCGAAAGTGAGGGCGAGGTGGAACAGCACCTCGGAGTCGGTCGAGCCGACCAGGCCGGGGAAGAGTTCGGGGTCGATCGCGAGCACAAGGTCCCGCTTGACCCGGGTGAAGTCGCGCACCGCGCCGTTGTGGCACCACAGCCAGCCCTCGTGCCGGAACGGGTGGCAGTTGGTCTGCTGCACCGGTGTTCCGGTGGTGGCGCGCACGTGCGCGAGGAACAACGGCGAGGCGATGTGCCGGGCCAGCTCCCCGAGGTTGGCGTCGGCCCAGGCGGGCTGGACGCTGCGGAACAACGCCGGCACCGGGTCACCGGGGACGTACCAGCCGACACCGAAGCCGTCGGCGTTGAGCGCGGTGGCGCCCATCGCCGACTCACGGCTCTGGTGGATGAGGGAGTTGGCGGGCTTGGAGACGAGGTTCTCCAGCAGCAGGGGTGAGCCGGAGTAGGCGAGCCAACGGCACACGGCGAGCTCCCTGGTCGGCGGATCAGGCTTGCGGGCACGCTACCGTCGGGAACACCGCGACCCGCAGGGCGGTGCTGCCATAGGGCACGAGCCGGACCGGACGGGCGGGGCCGAGCGGCTCGGCGGACAGGTCGGGTACCGGCCCGGCGCAGCCGTGCCGCAGCCGCCAGCCGGGTACCTCGCGGGCAGGCACCCGCACCGCCACGGCCGGCTGGTCGTGGCTGAACGGGACGGCGGCGACGGCCCCCTCGCTCACCTCGAGCCGGCCCGGCTCGGCCACGGCATCGGCGCACAGGGCGACGTTCCAGCGGTCGGCGCTGCGCACCTCCCAGTCCGGTAGCGGCCCGGGGCCTGGCAGCGCCGTCCACTGCTCGCGCAGGGCCAGGGCGAGCACCAGCGGACCACGCAGCAGCACCGTGCCGTCTTCCGGCTCGGGGGTGTCTGCCAGCGGCGCCCGCTCGGCCCGTACCGGCATCGGCAGGTGCAGGCGCACGGTGTCCCCGTCGGCCCAACGGCGGTGCAGCACGGCGAAGCCGGCCTCCAGCACAGGGTCGTCGATGGGTCGGCCGACGACGGTCACGGTCGCGTTGTCGGCCCAGCCCGGCACCCGGACCCGCAGCGGCACCTCGACCGGGCCGTCGGGCGCCGACACGGTGACGATGACGTCCCGGCCGAAGGGGTAGTCGGTGTCGACCTCGATGCCCAAGCGGCGCCCAGCGACCTGCGTGCCGGCGGTGCAGGGAAGCAGGGTGACCAGGACCAGGCCGCCATCGGCGCAGGTCTGCACGGCCGAGGCCGCCAGCCGGGGCCAGCCCTGGTGCATGTTGGCGGTGCAGCATCCGTAGCCGGGCTCCAGGCCGAACAGCGTGCCGTCGGTCCCCCCGTTGAACCAGGGCCGGCGCCGGCGCGTCACCTCCACCTGGGTGACCTGCTGGTAGTACTGGTGCGAGCACAGGTCCGGGGCCAGCGCGGCAGGCAGCGCGTTGAACGCGACCCGCTCCAGCAGGTCGGCCCAGCGACCCTCGCCGCTCACCCGCACCAACTCCTCGAGCGAACGCATCGTCTCCACCACCGCGCACAGCTCGATGCCGTGGACGGGCGAGCGGCCCGCGAGGTGCTCGTCGGCCGTCGGCAGGCCGAGCACGCTGCCATGGTCGTGCCGAAGCCGCGCCACCGCCAGGTCCGCGTCTGCCAGCGGCGCAGGGTCGTCGAGCAGCTCGGCGCGGTAGGCGGGCACCCGCAGCGCCATGGCGTGGTTGACCCCGTGCGTGCCGTGGTAGAAGACCAGGGGCCCGGCGGCGTTGGCCCGGCGCACCGACTGCGCGCTGCGGGCGCGGGTGCGTCGGGCGGGTCGCACCCGCCGGGCCCACCCCTCCACCCGGGCGTGCCAGGGCAGGTAGTGCCGCAGCACCCGCCCCCACCCGAGCCGGGCCGCCGGCCGGGGGTACGGCCAGGCGCGGTACAGCGCGGACCAGTCGGTGCTGCCGGCCAGCACGCGCTCGGCGAGGTCGGCCAGCCACGGCGCTGCGGTGCGGGCCCGGGTGGCGAGGATCGGAGCCAGGTACTCCCCTCCCCGGGCCACCGCCCACATGTCGAACGGACGCTGGTCCAGGTGGGTGGCCAGGTGGCGCAGGAAGCGTTCGACGAAGGCCGGCACCCGCTCGTCGCCGGTCGCGGCGTGGTACTGCTCGAGCACCCCGAGCATCACCACCCGCGGCCACCAGTCCCGGTTCACCGCCGGCCCGAAGAACCCGTCGGGCTGCTGGCTGGCCAGCGTCCACTCGACCCAACGCCGGGCCCGCCGCTGCAGCGCCGCGTCGTCGAGCAGCCAGGCCAGCGGCACGAGCCCGTCCAGGTAGTAGGGGCCCCGCTCCCACGACTCCCCCGGCCCGCCGAGCCAGCCTGACGCCGACCCCACGTCGGGCCACACCTGCTCGAGCCGCCCGGTGAGCCCGTCGGCCTGCAGCCGCAGCTGGGCGAGCAGCCAGCCGCGCGGACGGACGGCACCGAGCGGCAGCGGCCGCAGGGCCGGCAGCCGCACCCGACCGCGCAGGGGTGCGGTCCGGCTCACCGGAGCATCGTGGCACCGCCGCCCGGCCGGCGTGGGACGCTGCCCTCGCAGACCCGACGACGGCAGGAGGCGACCGGTGCAGCGCTGGACCGCCGAGCCGTCCGTCGGCCCCAGGTGCCGCCTCGGCGAGGGGCCGCTGTGGGACGCCGCTGCTCAGCGGGTGCGCTGGGTGGACATCGTCGCCGGCACCGTGCTCAGCGCCCGGCTGGACGGCAGCTGCCTCCTCGACGTGTCGTGCCACCGGGTGGACGCGACCGTCGGCGCGGTTGCCCTCGCCGACGACGGCGGCCTGCTCGTGGCCGGCACGAAGGCCCTCGTCCACCTGCGCCCCGACGGCTCCCGGGCTGTCGGACCTGCGTTGCTGCCGGACGGGCCGTCCCGGCTCAACGACGCACAGGTCGACCCGAGCGGCGCCGTGGTCGTCGGCAGCCTGTCCCGCGACGGCTGCACCGGCCGCGAGGTCCTGCTCCGGGTCGGCCCGGACGGGGCCGTCACCGTGCTGGACGACGACCTGACCCTGTCCAACGGCCTGGGCTGGAGCCCGGACGGTCGGACGTTCTACAGCATCGACAGCGGGCCGGGCCTGCTCTGGCGGCGGCCGTGGGACCCGGCGACCGGTGCAGCCGGCCCACGGTCGCTGCTGGTCAGGTTCGACGACGCGACCCCCGACGGGATGTGCGTGGACGCCGAGGGACGGCTCTGGGTGGCGATGTGGGGAGCCGGGCAGGTCCGCTGCCTGGGACCGGACGGCCACCTGCTCGGCGTGGTCGAGGTCGCGGCCGCGCACACCACCTCGTGCGCGTTCGTCGGGCCGGCCCTCGACGTGCTGCTGGTCACCACGGCCACCGACGAGCTGGGCGAGCAGCAGCGCCGGGATACCCCCGCGTCGGGCCGGCTGTTCACCGCGAGGGTGGGAGCGACCGGACGCCTGCCGACCCCCTGGTGCTCGACGACCGGACGCGGTCGGGGGTAGCCCCGGCTGCCTGATCCGATCAGCCGAACGCGGGCTCCTCCACGGGCATCAGAGCGCCCACCGGGGTCCGCTCCCGCTGCCAGGCCCGCCACGCCACGATCCCCGTGGCCACGACGAGGGCGGCCAGGCTTCCCCAGCCGAGCCAGGTGGGCAGACCACCCAGCGCCTGCTCGATCGTCAGGCCGTTCACGAGGATGATCAGCCCACCGACCAAGGTCCCCATCGCCGCGTGCGGCAGCCGTCCCGCCAGTCGCGCCGCGAACGGAGCGACGGCCACGCCGCCGAGCACGAGTCCGAGCACGGCCAGCCACGGGACCTGCTGGTGCCCGATGCCGAGGAGGAAGCCGGCGGAGGCGGCCACGGCCACAGCGAACTCCGCGGCATTGGTCGTCCCCACCACCTTGCGCGGCTCGTGGGAGGTAACCGTCATGAGCGAGGGCGTGACCACCGGCCCCCACCCACCGCCGCCCGTGGCGTCCACGAAGCCGCCGAGGGCGCCGATCGGCACGAGCCAGCGCGCCGTGTGGCCCCGCGTCGGGGTGGGGATGATGCGCAGGCCGAAGCCGAACCGGGCGAAGATCACCACACCGAAGAAGAGCAGCAAGCCGGCCATCCAGGCCTTGGCCGAGGCGAGGCTGATGTTGGTCAAGATTACCGCACCCAGGAACGCGGTCAGGGCCCCGGGAAGGGCCACCCGCAGCAGGACACGCCCATCGACGTTGCCCGCACGCCAGTGCGACAGCCCGCTGACCAGGGTGGTGGGCAGCTTGGCCGCGTGTGTCGCGGCAGAGGCCGCGGCTGGGGCGACCCCGAGCAGGAGCAGCACGGTGGCGGAGGTGACCCCGAATCCCATGCCGAGGGTGCCGTCGACGAGCTGAGCGAGGCCGCCGGCGAGCGCGAACGCGAGGACGATGCCCATTCCTCAATCCCTGGTTCGTTGGTGGAGATAGTCCAGAAGGCTAGGTGGCGCCGCTAGGGTGCAGCCTCAGCCGTTAGGCCGATCCTTCGGCGACACCGCAGCAGCCTGTCCGGCCGTCGGCCGGTCGCCGCCTACGGCCGACGACGAGCGCTGCGCTGTGCCGTGCTCTCCCAGGAGCCGGGATCGGCCGACAGCGCGCTCACCTGCGGTGGCAGCCGCCCGGTCACCACGTCCTCGATGGTCACGCTCTCCAGCACGGTCCGGATGGCTGCCCGCAGAGCGACCCAGACCTGCTGGAGCGCGGCCACAGCCGGCTGGTAGTCGAGTTCCTCGGCGGGCTGACCGTGCACGGTCGCAAGTGGCCCCTCGACGGCGCGGAGCACGTCGGCCAGCCGGATGTCCGACGGGGGCCGCGCCAGCCGGTACCCGCCGCTCGCGCCGCGCCGGCTTCTCACCAGGCCGGCGGTGCGCAGCTCGCCCAGGATGTTCTCCAGGTACTTGGCTGGGATCTGCTGCGACGTCGCGATCGCCTCCGCCGTGGCGGAGCCTTCCGCGACCGCGGCCAGGTGGAGGCAGGCACGCACCGCGTACTCGGACTTGGCGGTGACCCGCATGGAGCGATCGTGCCACGTCAGCATCCTCCGGCCAGGTCCGCGTGACGTCCCCGTGCACCCGTCGCGTGACCCGGCTTCCGATCGCTCGCCCGGTGGGTAGGGTGCGCGACGTGCCCGAGCCGACCGACCTGATGCGCGGCTTCCCGCCCGACCCGGACCTCCAGGTCACGCTGGCGAACTGGCAGGACCCACCGCACAACCGATGGGCCTTCCGGCACCTGCGCGAGCTCATCCCCACCCACCGCATCCCCCCCGGGGAGCACGTGCGCCCGCTGCGATACGCCGTCCAGGGCATCGACGACGTCCTGGTCCCGAGGCTGGACGGCTCGCTCGGGACGTTCCGTGACGTCGTCGACGTCACGTACATGAACGCGCTGCTGGTGCTGCACGACGGTGTCGTCGTGCACGAGGAGTACGCCCCCGGGATGCGACCCGACCAGCCGCACCTGCTCATGTCGATCAGCAAGTCGATCGTCGGTGCGGTCACCGGCATCCTCGTCGGGCACGGCGTCCTTGACCCCGATGCCCCGGTCAGCCATTACGTGCCCGAGGTGGCCGGGTCGGGCTACGACGAGGCCACCGTGCGGCACCTGCTCGACATGCGCACCGGCGTGCGCTTCCGCGAGGACTACACCGACCCGGACGCCGAGGTGCGGGTGATGGAGGCCTCGATGGGCTGGCGCCCCCGCGACGACGACACCCCGACCGGGATGTATGCCTACCTCACGACGCTGAAGAGCGAGACCGACCACGGCGGTCGCTTCGTCTACCGGTCGGCCGACACCGACATGCTCGGCTGGGTGGTCGAACGCGCAGCGGGCCGGCGGATGGCCGACCTGATCTCGAGCCTGCTCTGGCACCCGCTCGGGGCGGAGTTCGACGCCGAGCAGACCTGCGACGCGGTCGGCACGGGCATCCACGACGGCGGCATCTGCGCGACGGCGCGCGACGTGGCCCGGTTCGGGCAGATGCTGCTCGAGGACGGGGCGGTGGACTCCCACCCGGTGGTTCCCCGGGAGTGGATGGTGGCCAGCCGCAGCCTGGACCCGGACGTCCGGGCCGCCTTCGCCGCGTCCGACACCGAGCCGTACCTGCCCGGCGGCTGGTACCGCAACCAGTGCTGGTTCGTGCCCGGGATCTCCGGGGACGTGCTGCTCTGCCTGGGCATCCACGGCCAGATGGTGTTCGTCGAGCGGGCCACCCGAACCGTCGGCGTCAAGCTGTCGACCTGGCCGGATGCCCAGCACCCCGAGGCGCTCATCGACACCATCCGGGCGTTCAGCGCAGTCGGACGCGAACTGGCGGGTCTGCCCCCGCTCGAGCACGCCGACCGCGCGGCGGCGCCCGTGTCGGTCCTGTCGGGACGGAACCGGTCGGGGGACCACGGCTGAACGAGCGAGAGGTGGTGGCGGCCGCATGAGCGAGGCAACCCCGGCGTCCCGGGGGCTGGCAGGACGGAGGCTGCGGGGCATCGCGGAGATCCGGACGTTCTTCCGCACCAACACCCAACCGGTCGTGTTCTTGTCCCCCACGGCCTTCAACCTGCTCGGCATCGACCGCTGGGTGCGGGACTTCCACTACGTCACCTACTACGACTCCTGGGACGGGGCGCACCCTCGGGTGTTCACCCCCCAGGCCAAGCCGTACGTGGAGTTCGGCAGCAGCGAGGAGATCAACAACTACCTCCTGCGCGACCCGGAGGTGCGGGCCTTCCTCGGCCGGCTCGGCGGCCGGCCCAAGGTCGCGACCGTCTTCTTCGACGAGGAGACCGAGCAGATCTGCGCGGACGCCGGGTACGACCTCATCCTGCCCAGCCACGAGCTGCGCAACCGGCTCGACAGCAAGATCGAGACCACCCGGCTCGGCAACGAGGCAGGGGCCCCCTCCGTCCCGAACGTCATCGGCACCGCGACGACCTACGAGGGGCTGCTGGACCTCGCCCGCAGCGCCGGGCTGGGCACCGACCTGGTCGTGCAGACCCCCTACGGGGACTCCGGCAAGACCACCTTCTTCGTCGCCGACGAGGACGGCTGGGACCGCAACGCCGAGCACATGGTCGACGAACAGCTCAAGGTCATGAAGCGCATCGACAACAAGGCCGCCGCCGTCGAGGCGTGCATCACCCGGCACGGCACGGTCGTGGGCCCGTTCATGACCGACCTCACCGGGTACCCGGAGCTCACCCCGTACCAGGGTGGCTGGTGCGGCAACGACCTGTTCCCCGACGCGCTCACCCAGGTGCAGCGTGCGGCCGCCATCGACCTGGTCCGACGGCTCGGCAACCGGCTCGCCCAGGAGGGCTACAAGGGCTTCTTCGAGGTCGACGTGCTCGTCGACCTCGCCACCGACGAGGTCTACCTCGGCGAGCTGAACCCGCGGATCAGCGGCGCGTCGTCGATGACGAACGTGACGGCCGGCGCCTACGCCGACGTCCCGCTGTTCCTGTTCCACCTGCTGGAGTACCTCGACGTGGAGTACGAGGTCGACGTCGACGAGATCAACGAGCGCTGGCGGGATCTGGCCGCCGTCGACGTGTGGGCGCAGCTGATCATGAAGGAACCGACCGACCAGGTCGAGCGCATCCTCGCCGCCCCCCGCACCGGCACCTACGAGCTCGGGCAGGACGGTTCGTTGCGCTTCCTGCGGGTGTCCAACGACTGGCACGAGATCACCCACGAGGACGAGGCGTTCTTCATGCGCGTGTACGGGCCCGGCGACTATCGCTTCCACGGCGCCGACCTGGGCATCCTCGTCACCAAGGGCAGGATGCAGACCTCGGCCGGGCTCACCGAGCGGGCCCGCCGCTACATCAGCGGTATTCGCGACGCCTACCACAGCGAGCCGCTGCCCGAGCCGCCCGCCCTGACGCCGATCGCCTACGTCAAGTAGCCGCGCGCACGACCTTGAGCTGGAACATCGGCGTGCCCAGCGCCGCCATGATCCGCACCCACAGCGGCAGCAGCATCTCGGTGCCGCGCGCGGTGGACAGGTCGCCGAGGTCGATCACGTCGCGGTGGCCCAGCTCGGCCAGCACCGCCGTCACCGCCTGCTTGGCCGCGTCGTCGTCCCCGGACACGAACGCGGTGTGGTCACCGCCGCCGACGAGCTCGGGGTGGACCATGAGCGCAGCCGTCATCGTGTTGAGCGCCTTGACCACGCGCAGCTCCGGGTGGGCCCGCTGGATCTGCTCGGCCAGGGAGTCGGTGTCCTTCACGCTCAGCGTGGGCGGGAAGCCGGCGCTGAAGTCCAGCGGGTTGGCGATGTCGAGCAGCACCCGGCCCGAGCGTGCCTGCGGGTCCAGCGCCGCCAGGGCCGCGAGCGAGCCCGCCCCCGTCGTGGCGTTGACCAGCAGGTCGGCGTCCTGGGCCGCTTCCGGGTAGGACGCCAGCCGCACGCTGGGATGCTCGGCCAGCCAGACCGACACCGGCGGGTTGCCCATGCCGTCCGGCTCGGTGCGGGCCGTGGTCGCGGCGACGTCCCGGGTGCCCATGACGACCTCGTGCCCGAGCTCACTGAACCGGCCGGCGACGGCCTGTCCCACCATGCCGGTGCCGAGAACGGTGATCCTCATGTCTGCTCCTGATCGGCGGAGGTCAGCCCGTGCTGTGGACGGTTCGGGTCGGGCGGAAGGCACCGTCGACGACGGCGTCGGACTCCAGGCCCCAGCTCCACGACACCTCGGGGACGATGCGCAGGTGGCCACCATGCGGCGGGTCGCCCTGCTCCCCCCGCAGTTCGGCCCGACCGTAGACGCGGATGCCTCGCGGCTGCCAGGGGTGCACCGAGGCGAGGTCGTCGACGAGGAATGCCACCCTGGTGTGCCCGGCGCGCACGTTGCGGCCCTTGCGCGTGGCCGCCATGTCCAGGCCCTGCACGGTGATGACCCCGTCATCGGCCACCCGGAACCCCACCGCGGCGTTGTCGGGCTGGCCGTCGGGGGCCACCGTTGCCAGTCGCCCCAGCGGCTGGCTGCGCAGGTAGTCGAACTCCAGCTGGGAGAACATCCTCGCCCCCGATCCTGCGCACCGACGCACTGCTGGCGATCCTAGGCCGCGGGCGCCGGTCATGCACCGGCGACCTCGACCGGTCAGAGCCAGTCGCGGCGCTTGAAGACCAGGTACAGCGTGAGGCAGACCAGGCCCATGAGGGTCAGCGCCAGCGGGTAGCCCAGCCGCCAGTCGAGCTCGGGCATGTAGGCGAAGTTCATCCCGTAGATGGTCCCCACCAGGGTCGGGGCGAACAGGATGGCCGCCCACGCGGAGATCTTCTTGATCTCGTTGTTCTGCTCGTGGCCCGACCTGCTCAGCTGGCGCATCTCCTCGTTCTGCTGCTGGGCCACCAGCGTCGCGTTGAGCGTGAGGATGTCGCGCAGCTGTAGCTGGAAGCCGTCCACCCGCTCGGCGGCACGGGCGGTGTGGTCGGCGACGTCGCGCAGGTAGCGGCGCAGCTCCTCGTCCACGTGGTACTTCTCGAAGCCGGCGGCGAGCCCGGCCAGGATGGCGATGAGCGGCTGGGTGGCACGCCGGAAGGCGAAGACCTCCTGGGACAGCTCGTAGATCCGCCGGGACACCGCCGGGTCTCCGTCGAAGACCTGCGACTCGATCTCGTCGATGTCGTTCTCCAGGCCGGCGACGACGGGCGAGTACTCGTCCACGACCGCGTCGAGGACGGCGTACAGGACGGCCTCGGGCCCCAGCGCCAGCAGCTCGGGGTCGGCCTCCAGCATGGCCCGGATGCCGGACAGGTCCGGGGACTCGCTGTGCCGCATGGTGATCACGAACGATGGGCCCACGAACACGTGCAGCTCGCCGAACTCGACCACCTCGTCGTGGTCGAGGTAGCGCGCTGCGTTGAGCACGACGAACAGGGTGTCGTCGTAGCGCTCCAGCTTGGGCCGCTGGTGGGCGACGATGGCGTCCTCGACGGCGAGCTCGTGCAGGTCGAACCTGCGGGCGAGGGAGAGCACGTCCTCGGCCGAGGGCCGGTACAGCCCGACCCAGACGAACGCCTCCGGGTCGGCCTCCATGACCGCGTACACCTCGTCCAGCGACCGCGGCGAGGCCACCCGGACGCCGTCCCGGTACAGGCCGGCGTCGATGAGGCTGGACCGGGGCGGGCGGGCGTAGGCGGCCGGGACGTCCGGGGGCACCGCGGCGGCGGCCATCGGCGCGTGGGTGGCGCGACGCAGCGCGAACAGGTCGCTGATCCGCCGCTCCGCCACCGCCGTCACCTCCCTCGCGTCGACCTCACCTGCGCCGCCGCCGCACGGTCCACCAACGGGTCAGCCAGCCGCAGCCCACCCCGAGGGCGAAGACGATCACCACCAGCAGCCACAGCGGCATCGCCACGGTGGTGAAGGCGATGCTGAACTCCGTGCTCTGGGTGTTGTTGAGCACGAACAGCAGCATCAGGGCGCCGACGACGCCCCAGACGACGAGGACGACGACGCTGCGCTTCTCGCTCGGGTCGACCTGCGACACGGCTGCCTCCTTGGTGGCCCGGGTCCGTCCGGGACTGTAGCGCTGGGTACGCCGGCCCGAGGTCCGGTGCCCGATCGGATGACCGGATCGCTCCCCCGGTACTAGGTTCGGGGCACCGTCGCGCCGCCTGCGGCGGCCGAGCAGAAAGGATGCCGCATGTCCAACCCGATCGAGGCCGCCCTCGAGGCCTCGTCCAAGATCACCCTCGGCACTGCGGCGAAGGTGACCGGCATGAGCGAGGAGCAGGTCGCCGGGATCCTGGCCGACGCGCTGCCCAAGGCCCTGGAAGCGGCGAGGACCGACCCTGCGGCCGCGGTCGAGGCGATCCGCAGTGCACTGGAGTCGGCCCCGGAGTCGCTCCAGCAGGCCTACGAGAAGCTGGCGTCGGCGGCCGGCGGCGCCGGCGCCTCCGCCGAGGACGTGGTGGCCATGTTCGGCGCGCAGGCGACCTCCCTCGCCGAGGGCGCGACAGGCGTCGCCGGCGCCACCCGGGAGCAGGTCGACGGTGTGCTGGGAGCGGCCCTGCCGGCCGTCAAGGACGCCGTGCGCGCCGGCTTGGGCGCCGCCGACGAAGCCGTCCCCAGCATCGACACCAGCAAGGCACAGGAGGTGCTGGGCCAAGCCCAGGAGGCCGCTGCCGCCGTTTTCGGTCGCCTCGCCGGCCGCTGACCTCGACCCGCCCGGCAGGGCCCACGCTAGGGTCGACGGGCGAGGAGGGGTCATGGTTGACGTGGGTCCGGTGCCGATCGGCGTCGCGGGACTCACCGTCGAGCAGGTGGTCGACGTCGCCCGGCGCCACCGCGGTGTCGTGCTCAGCCCGCCGGCCCGGCAGGCGCTGCACCGGGCCCACGCCCACGTCGCAGCCCTCGCGGCGGCGCCCGAGCCCGCCTACGGCGTGTCCACCGGCTTCGGAGCGCTGGCCACCGTGCACATCGACCCGGACCGGCGGGAGGCTCTGCAGCGCAGCCTCGTGCGCAGCCACGCCGCCGGGTCCGGGCCCCCCGTCGAGGACGAGGTGGTCCGGGCGATGGTGCTGCTCCGGCTGCGCACCCTGGCCATGGGGCACTCGGGGGTGCGGCCCTGCGTCGCCGACGCCCTGTGCTGGCTGCTCGACGCCGGGGTGACGCCCGTGGTCCCCGAGTACGGCAGCCTCGGCTGCTCGGGTGACCTCGCCCCGCTAGCGCACGTGGCGCTCGCCCTGCTCGGTGAGGGGAAGGTGCGCGGGCCCGACGGCGAGGTGCGCGACGCCGTGGCGGTGCTGGCCGCCCACGGCCGTGAGGCGCTGACACTGCAGGCCAAGGAGGGCCTGGCGCTGGTCAACGGCACCGACGGGATGCTCGGGATGCTCTGCCTGGCCCTGGAGGACCTCGACCGGCTCGTGCGCACGTCCGAGGTGGCCGCGGCGATGAGCGTGGAGGCGCTGCTCGGCACCGACCGGGCCTTCGCAGCCGACCTCGTCGGGATGCGTCCGCAGCCGGGTCAGGCCGCCTCGGCCCGGGCCATGGTGGCGACCCTGGCCGGCTCCGGCATTCTCGCCAGCCACCGGGACGACCAGGTGCACATCGTGCAGGACGCGTACTCGCTGCGCTGCGCCCCGCAGGTGGCGGGAGCGGTGCGTGACACGGTGGCGCATGCCCGCGCCGTCGCCGGGTACGAGCTGGCCGCAGCGATCGACAACCCGGTGGTGCTGGCGGACGGGCGGGTGGCCTCCAACGGCAACTTCCACGGCGCCCCGGTCGGCTACGTGCTGGACTTCCTCGCCATCGTCGCGGCCGACCTGGCCTCCATCGCCGAGCGGCGGGTCGACCGGATGCTCGACGCCACCCGGTCCCACGGCCTGCCGCCGTTCCTGGCCCACGAGGCGGGGGTCGACTCGGGGCTGATGATCGCCCACTACACGGCCGCGGGCCTGGTGTCCGAGCTCAAGCGGTTGGCCGTGCCCGCCAGTGTCGACTCGATCCCGTCCTCGGCCATGCAGGAGGACCACGTGTCGATGGGCTGGGCGGCCGGCCGCAAGCTGCGCCGGGCTGTGGACGCCCTCACCCGCGTCGTGGCCATCGAGGTGCTCACCGCGGCCCGGGCGCTGGACCTGCGGGCGCCGCTGCGGCCCGCGCCCGCCACCGGCGCGGTGCGCGACGCCGTCCGTGCCGTCGTGCCGGGCCCCGGCAGTGACCGGCCGCTGGCTCCCGAGATCGAGGCCGTGGTGGCGCTGGTGGCCTCGGGTGCGGTGCTGGCCGCGGCCGAGTCAGCGACCGGACCCCTGGTGTAGCCGAGGAAGGCGGCCCGCATGACCATGCGAACCGAGCAGTACCCCGGCCCGATCCACGCCCCCCGCGGCGGCGCCCTCACAGCGCTTGGCTGGCCGCAGGAGGCGGCGCTGCGGATGCTGCAGAACAACCTCGACCCGCAGGTGGCCGAGCACCCGGAGGACCTCGTGGTCTACGGCGGCACGGGCCGGGCGGCGCGCGACTGGCCGTCCTACCACGCCCTGGTCGCCACCCTGGCGACGCTGCGCGACGACGAGACGATGCTGGTGCAGTCGGGGCGACCGGTGGGGGTGCTGCGCACCCACGAGTGGGCGCCGCGGGTGCTGCTCGCGAACGGCAACCTCGTCGGCGACTGGGCCACCTGGCCGGAGTTCCGCCGGCTGGAGGCACTCGGGCTCACCATGTACGGCCAGATGACCGCGGGCTCGTGGATCTACATCGGCACCCAGGGCATCTTGCAGGGCACCTACGAGACGTTCGCTGCGGTGGCGGCGCAACGGTTCGGCGGCACGCTGGCCGGCACCCTGACCGTCACCGGCGGTTGCGGCGGCATGGGCGGGGCCCAGCCGCTGGCCGTCACCCTCAACGGTGGGGCCTGCCTGGTGGTCGACGTCGATCCCAGCCGGCTCGCCCGCCGGGTGGAGCAGCGCTACCTCGACGCCTGGACCGACGACGGGGACGCCGCGGTCCGGCGGGTGGAGCAGGCCCGGGACCGGCGCGAGGCTCTCAGCGTCGGGCTGGTCGGCAACTGCGCGGACGTGGTGCCGCGGCTGCTGCGCTCCGGGGTCGCCGTCGACGTCGTCACCGACCAGACCTCCGCCCACGACCCGCTCGCGTACCTGCCCCTCGGCGTGACGTTGCAGGACTGGCACGCCTACGCCGCGGACAAGCCCGAGGAGTTCACCCGCCGGGCCCGGGAGTCGATGGCGCGGCACGTGCAGGCGATGGTCGGGTTCCTCGACGCCGGCGCCGAGGTGTTCGACTACGGCAACTCGATCCGGGCCGAGGCCCTGCTCGGCGGGTGCGAGCGGGCCTTCGCCTTCCCAGGCTTCGTGCCGGCCTACATCCGTCCCCTGTTCTGCCAGGGCAAGGGGCCGTTCCGATGGGTGGCGCTGTCGGGTGACCCGGCCGACATCGCGGCCACCGACGCGGCGGTGCTGGAGGAGTTCGACGATCACCACCTGCACCGCTGGATCCGGGCCGCCGGGCAGCGGGTCGCCTTCACCGGCCTGCCGGCCCGCATCTGCTGGCTCGGCTACGGTGAGCGGGACCGCGCCGGGCTGCGGTTCAACGACATGGTCGCCTCGGGCGAGGTCTCCGCCCCGATCGTGATCGGCCGCGACCACCTCGACTGCGGCTCGGTGGCCTCCCCCTACCGGGAGACCGAGGCCATGCTCGACGGGTCCGACGCGATCGCCGACTGGCCGCTGCTCAACGCCCTGGTGGCGACCGCGTCCGGAGCGTCCTGGGTGTCGATCCACCACGGCGGCGGGGTGGGCATGGGCAGGTCGATCCACGCGGGGCAGGTGTGCGTGGCCGACGGCACGCCGCTGGCTGCGGCCAAGCTCGAGCGGGTGCTGCGCAACGACCCCGCGATGGGGGTGCTGCGGCACGTCGACGCCGGCTATCTGGACGCGGTCGCCGTGGCCGAGGCCGCCGGGGTACGGATCCCCATGCGCGAGCCGGCCGGGGACGGAACCGGATGAGCCTGCTGCTCACCGGGATCGGCACCCTGGTCACCAACGACCCCGAGCAGGGCTGCGGGCCGCTCGGGCTGCGCCGCGGCGCTGCCCTCGTGCTCGACGGGGAGCGGGTCGCGTGGGTGGGCGAGGCGAGGACGGCGCCGGCGTGCGACGAGCGGGTCGACCTGGCCGGACGGACGGTGCTGCCAGGTTTCGTCGACAGCCACGCCCACTTGGTGTTCGCCGGCGACCGGCGCGCGGAGTTCACCGCCCGGATGGCCGGCCGGCGCTACCAGGCGGGCGGGATCGCCGCCACCGTCGCGGCCACCCGCGCCGCGAGCGAGCAGGTGCTGCGCGAGCGCGCCCGGCGGCTGCGGGCCGAGATGCTGCGCGGCGGCACCACCACCGTCGAGGTGAAGTCGGGGTACGGCCTCACCGTGGCCGACGAGGCACGCAGCCTGACGGTGGCCGCCGAGGTCGGCGACGAGGTGACGTTCCTGGGGGCGCACGTAGTGCCGCCGGAGTACGCCGCCGACCGGGCTGGCTACCTCGCGCTGGTCACCGGCTCGATGCTCGACGCCTGCGCGCCGCTGGCCGGCTGGGTGGACGTGTTCTGCGACCGCGGTGCGTTCGACGCCGCCGAGGCCGAGGCGGTGCTGACCGCCGGGGCGGCCCGGGGACTGGGCCTGCGCGTGCACGCCAACCAGCTCGGGCCGGGCCCGGGGGTTCAGCTGGCCGTGCGGCTCGGGGCCGCGTCCGCCGACCACTGCACGCACCTGTCCGACGCCGACGTGGACGCCCTGGCCGGGTCGGGAACGGTGGCCACGCTGCTGCCGAGTGCGGAGTTCTGCACCCGCTCCCCCTACCCCGACGCGCGCCGGCTGCTGGCCGCCGGCTGCCGGCTGGCGCTGGCCACCGACTGCAACCCCGGCACCTCCTACACCACGTCGATGGCCTTCTGCGTCGCGCTCGCCGTCCGGGAGATGGGCCTGAGCGCGGACGAGGCGGTGCGCGCGGCCACTCTGGGCGGCGCCTGGGCGCTGCGCCGGGCCGACGTCGGACGGCTCTCGCCGGGGGCCCGAGCAGACCTGCAGGTCCTCGACGCCCCCGACCACGTCCACCTGGCGTACCGGCCGGGGGTCGACCTCGTGCACGCGGTGTGGCGCGCCGGACGGCTCGCGGTGGGGCCGCGCGATGGCTGACGACCCGCGCTGGCCGCGCGCCTCGGCCTGGCTGGCCCGGCCCGATCCCGGCGGCCGGCTCGACCTGGCCGTGCTGGGCATCGGCTCGTCGGCCACTTCGCTGTCTCCGACCGCCGCGCACACCACCCCGGCGGCCGTGCGCGCCGCCCTGGCCCGGTTCTCCCCGTTCGCCGCGTCGGTGCGGATGGACCTCGCCGCGCTGCGCACCGCCGACCTCGGCGACGTCGCCGACCCGGACGGCCCGGGCGGGCGAGCGCGGGCCATCGAGGCGGTCGTGCGCGCCACCCAGCGGGCCGCGCTGGTCCTGGTGCTTGGGGGGGACAACTCGGTGACGGTCCCGGCGGCGACGGGGGTGCGCGCCGACGGCCTGGTCACCCTCGACGCCCACCACGACCTGCGGGACGGGTCGAGCAACGGCTCCCCCGTGCGGGAGCTGGTCGCCGCGGGGCTGGCCGGCGGCCGGGTGGTGCAGGTCGGCGTCAGTGACTTCGCCAACTCCGCCGCGTACGCCCGCCGAGCCGCCGACCTGGGCGTTCGCGTGGTGCCCCGGGAGGCCCTGCGTGCCGGCTCGATCGCCCAGGTCGTCGCCGAGGCCGTCGAGGTCGCAGCCGGCGGATCACGCTCCGCGCGGGTGTACGTCGACCTCGACGTCGACGTGTGCGACCGGTCGGTCGCCCCCGCCTGCCCGGCCTCGCAGCCCGGTGGGCTGACCGCCGACGACCTGCGGCAGGCGGCCCGGGCCGCGGCACGGGACCCTCGCGTCGTGGGCATCGACCTGGTCGAGGTGGACGCGGCTGCCGACGCGCCCGACGCTCGCACCGTGCGACTCGTGGCCGCCTGCGTGCTCGAGGTGGCCACCGGCCTGGCGTTGCGGAGCCGGCCGAGCAACGACAGGCCCGCATGACGATCGTCCCGGCCGGGGTGCCGGCCCCGGCACCGGACGGACGGCGGCGCGCCGCCGCCGTCGTCGCCCTCGCCTCGCTCGCGTTGGCGCTGCTCGTCCTGGCCACCGGAGCCTTCGAGCGCTGGGAGGCCCTCGTCGCCGCCCTGCTCACGACCGCGCTCGGCATCGTCAGCGGCTGGTACGCGCTCACCCGCCGGGGCACCACCCGCGTCGTCGCCCTCGGCCTGGGTGCGGGCGCCCTGCTGCTCGTCGTCGCGATCATGGTCACGAGCCGGAGCATCGGCGTGCTGCTGGCTGCCGGCGTGCTGGGGGCGGTGTCGGTCGTCGCCGCCGAGGTCGCGCTGGGACATGGCCGACCGGCCCGGTCGGTCCGGGCCGCACCCGCGGCCCGCCGCCCCGTGCTGATCATGAACCTACGCTCGGGAGGAGGCAAGGCAGACAGCTTCGACCTGCCCGGCCAGTGCCGGGCCAGGGGGATCGAGCTGCTCGTGCTCGAGCCCGGCACCGACCTGACCGCCCTGGCCGAGCAGGCAGTGGCCGACGGGGCAGACCTGCTCGGTATGGCCGGCGGGGACGGGTCGCAGGCGCTGGTGGCCGCGGTGGCGGCTCGGCACGGGATCCCGTTCGTGGTGGTGCCGGCCGGGACCCGCAACCACTTCGCCCTCGACCTGGGCCTGGACCGTTCCGACGTGGTCGCGGCCCTGGACGCCTACACCGACGGGGTCGACGTGCGGGTCGACCTCGGGGAGGTCAACGGTCGGCCCTTCGTCAACAACGCCTCGATGGGGGTGTACGCCGAGATCGTGCAGTCCGAGCAGTACCGGGACGCCAAGGTCGCCACCGCCGCCTCGATCCTGCCCGACCTGCTGGGGCCGGACGCCCGCCCGCTGCCGCTGCGCCTGTCCACCCCGGAGGGTGACGAGGTCACCGGTGCCCAGCTGCTGCTGGTCTCCAACAACCCCTACCTGCTGCGGACGCTGCGGGGGGCCGGGACGCGGCCTCGGCTGGACAGTGGCCTGCTGGGCGTCCTCGTCGTGTCGGTGCGCGGCCGCGCCGACGCGGAGAATCTGGCCGCTCTCGATCGGGCGGGCCACGTGGAGCGGTTCACCGGCTGGCGGGAGTGGACGACCCCGCGGCTGGTCGTGCGCTGCGAGGTCCCGGTACCGATCGGCCTGGACGGCGAGGCGTCGATCCTGCCCGCGCCGCTGGAGTTCGTCGTGCGCCCTGGCGCCCTCACCGTCCGGGTGCCCAGGCCGGTGGCCGAGCGGCCCCGGTCCCAGGCGGTGCGGATCACCGCCCCGTCCACGCTGATCCAGCTGTGGGACGTCGCCTGCGGGCGGCCCCCGGTGCCGGCCGGCTGAGGCGACCGCGCCGATGCTCGTCGTCGACGGGATGCTGACCCTGCTGCCGGTGACGGTCAGCTCGCTGTCCATCGCGCTCGTGCTGCTCGTGCTGCTCGGCCGGCACGGGGTCCGCGCCGCCTGGGCGTTCGTGGCCGGCTGGTTCGCGGCGTCCTGGCTCGTGCTCCTGCTGGGCATGCTGGGTGTCTCCGGGCTGGCCGACCGTGCGGGCGGCACCGCTGCGGGGCTGCCGCCGCTGGTCCAGGTCGGAGTCGGTGTGGCCGCCGTCGCCACGGGTGGCGTGCTGCTCGCCCGCCGCCGCCGGCGGCGGGGCTCGGCCCCCAGCCCGGAGCTGGCCCGGCTGGCCCGGCTCGCCGACGGGCTCACCCCGCTGCGCTCGGCGCTGCTGGGGTTCGCCCTGGTCGCGCTGAGCGTGCGGCAGTGGCTGTTCCTGGTCCCGGCTGCCGGCTTCTTCTCCGCCGCAGCCGTGGCCGGCGGGCGGGCGTGGCTGCCGGTCCTGGGCGCGGTGGTCGCCAGCCTCGGGGTCGCCGTGCCCGTCGTGGTGGCGTCCTGGGCGCAGGCCACCGAGCCGGTCTACCTGCGCCGGGCCCGCCGGTGGTGGATGCGCGAGGGCGACACCGTCGGGGCAGCGGTCGCGGTGGCGGTGGGCGGAGCGCTGCTCACCGTCGGCCTGCTGCGGCTGTAGCCGCGCGGCCAGGTGCGGCTGCGGTCAGGCCAGGCCGTGGGCCTGCATGCTGGTCTTCTCCTGGGCCTTGAACAGGCCGAATCGTGGCAAGAACTTGTCCCAGTCGATGATGTGCGAGTCGATCTCCGGGCCGTCGATGCAGGCGTGCTTGCGCACCAGCTGGCCGTCGAGGTTGACCGGCACCATGCAGGCCCCGCACATGCCGGTGGCATCGACCATGATCGAGTTCAGCGATGCCACGCACGGCGCGCCGTACCGTTCGGTCAGCTCGCTGACCGCCCGCATCATCAGCGGAGGACCGATCGTCACGACCTCGGCCACCGGCCGGCCCTGCCCTCGCTGGTTGGCCGCCAGCATCTCCTCCAGCGGCCCGGTGACGAAGCCGGGGACGCCGAAGGTGCCGTCGTTGGTGGTGTAGACGACCTCGAGGCGGTCCCCCCACTCGGACTGCATCCGGCCGACCCGCTCGTCGGGGCCGTCCCAGAACATCAGGTCCTTGCTGCGGAACCCGGCGATGAGCGTCACGTGGTTGCCCGCCTGCAGGTGCTCACGCATGATCGGGTACACCGGTGGGAGCCCCAGCCCGCCGGCGGTGAACACCACCGTCGAGCCCTCGTCGTAGCGGTGGATGTCGCTGGGGCGGCCCAGCGGCCCGGCGATACCGGTGAAGGCCTCCCCGACCTCCATCGCGTTGATCTCGATCGAGGACGTGCCCACGCCCTGGACGACCAGCAGCACGGTGCCGGCGTCAGCGTCCCAGTCGGCCAGGGTGAGCGGGATGAGCTCGCCGTCCGGGCGCGGTAGCAGCCGCACGAACTGCCCGGCTCGCGCCGCCCGTGCGATGAGCGGGGCGCGAACGGTGAACTCCTCGATGCCGTCGGACAGGTGGCCCTTGTGCAGGATCGCGGGGACGCTGGCCGCGGTGTCGGAGTAGGCCCGGGCCCGGGCCACCATGTCGATGACCGTGGCCGAGTCGAGGTCGCGTGCGCCGAGGATCTCGCGGGCTGCGGCCTGGCCGTCACCGGCGGCCAGGATTGCCGTGGAACCGCCGCGGGCCGCGTCGCCGCCGGTGAAGACACCGTCCAGGGAGGTCTCCTGCGACCCCTTCTTCTCCAGCTGCAGCGTGCCCCACTTGGAGGTGTGCAGCCGGGGCTCGGAGTCCTTGATGATCGGGTTGGCGTCGTTGCCCAGCGCCATGATGACCAGGTCGGCCTCCATCACCTCGGTCTGCCCGGTGGAGACCGGGCGGCGCCGGCCGGAGGCATCGGGCTCGCCGAGCTCCATGACGTCGAGGTTGGCCGCGGTGACGAAGCCGGTCTTGCTGTCGCCGAAGAACTCCGACGGCGAGCGCAGCACCTTCAGTGCGATGCCCTCCTCGAGGGCGTGCTCGAGCTCCTCCACCCGGGCCGGCATCTCGCTCTGCGTGCGGCGGTAGACGATCGTGACGTGCCCGCCGAGTCGGCGCGCGGTCCGGGCCGCGTCCATCGCGGTGTTGCCGCCGCCGATCACCAGTACCTGCTTGCCCTGCGTCTCGGGCAACGGCGTCTCGTAGTCCGGCCGCAGGCCCTGCATGAGGTTGACCCGGGTGAGGAACTCGTTGGCCGACATCACGTTGAGCAGGTGCTCGCCGGGCACGTTCATGAACCGGGGCAGACCCGCGCCGGTGCCCACGAAGATGCGGTAGAAGCCGGCGTCACGCAGATCCTGCAGGGTCGCGGTCTTGCCCACGACGAAGTTCGTCACGAACTTGCCGCCGAGCAGGCGCACCTTCTCGACCACGTCGTCGATGAGGTCGTTGGGCAGCCGGAACTCCGGGATGCCGTAGCGCAGCACCCCGCCGAGGGAGTGGAAGGCCTCGAAGACGGTGACCGGGAACCCCTCCGCGGACAGCAGGTAGGCGTTGATGAGCCCGGACGGGCCGGAACCGACGATGGCCACCGGCGGGTGCAGGGCGGCGTCCCACGGGTTGCGGTGGTGGGCGTAGCGGCGCTGCGTCGCGGCGGGGTCGACGAGCTTCTCCCGCTCGGGCAGGAACCACTCGAGCTGTCCGATGGCGATGGGCAGCTTCTGCAGGCAGACGCCCTGGCACTGCAGCTCCTGCGGGCAGACCCGGCCGGTGACGTCGGGCAACGGGTTGCTGCCCTCGATCAGCGCCAGCGCCTCGGCGAACTTGTTCTTGCCGATGAGGTCGAGCACCTGCGGGATGTGGATCGACACCGGGCAGCCGCCCTTGGGTGGGCGGTGCTCGGCCAGGAAGACGCCGAGCTCGCAGGGCTTCTCCTCGCACTGCTTGTCACGCAGCACCTCCAGCCAGACGAACAGGTCGACCTCGCGCTGGCTGTAGCCGATGTCCATGTACCCGAGGTAGCCGCGGTTGACCAGACCGAAGTCGGCGGAACGGTCGTCGGGCTCGCGGATGTAGGGCGGGATGTAGTTCGAGGAGGGCCAGTTCTGGCTGAGCCCGGCGAACATCGGGTAGCGGTCGGACAGGTGGTGGTCCAGCGCGCGGACGAACTTGCGCTTCATCGACAGCGGCAGGTCCCACAGGAACCGCATGAGCACGGTCGAGGTGTCGTCGCCGCGCAGCAGCAGCTCCCAGAACGCGCGGACGAACGCCGGGCTCAGCTCCGGCTGGCTGAACTCCCCCGCCACCGCCTGCATGCCGGAGGAGAGGAACATGTCCCGGAAGGCCGCCGGGTCGGTGGCCAGTTGCCGCGACAGCGCCTGAAGCTGCCAGTCGGTGACGCCGGGTGTCGCGCCGGCGGTGGCCGCGGAGCTCTCGGGTCCGGTCGCCGTGGTCATTTGATGATCTCCGCGTCGCAGGTGGCCTTCACCCGTTCGATCCGTTTCTGCAGGGCCGGGGTGACCTCCACCGAGTCGACGGCGCCGGGGACCATCTGGGCGACCACCCGGGCCTGCCCGTCGATCACCTTGGTCGTCTTCTCGAAGAACTGCGGCAGCTCCTGGTAGCAGGTGCCGCAGTCGGTGCACAGCGGCTCGTCGGCGGGGTCGAGCCACACGGGGGCGGACGCCACGGCAGCCGTGGCGCCGCCACCCGTGCCTGCCGCGGCCGGCGCGGATCCGGCCGCAGCACCGGTGGAGCCGACCGGGGCCGTTGCGCCCCCGCCCGGCCCGCTTGCTCCACCGAACGAGAACCCGCCGGACGGCGCGGTGCTCGAGGTCGCGAGCTCGGTCATCGCCTTGGCGATCGCGTCGAGGGAGGCCTCCCGCTGCGCCATCGCCTCGGAGTACCGAGCCTGCAGGTCGTCGAAGTCCGCCCGGTGCAGGGCGGTGAGCTGGGCCTCGTGCACGCCCGCGAGGTACTGCAGCGTCTGCCAGTACCGTCGGCGGTCCTCCACCAGCGCCACCACTTCGTCCGAGCAGGCCACCTTGATCAGCCGGCGCTCGTCGTCGGTCGCGTAGACGAACGGGACCCGGCCGCCGCGTTGCGCCTCGGGCAGCTCCACGAACTCGTCGATCGGCAGCGCGCCGGTCTCCTCCTCGGGGCGCAGCCGGCGGAACTGCTTCTTGAACCGCGTCTCACCCAGGGCGAACTCGGCGGGGGTCAGCGGGGTGGTCATCAGCTGCACCGCCCCGTCCGCGTCGAGGTACTCCAGCGTGCTGGAGGTCCAGGTCTGTCCGACGTCGGGGTTGCCCTCGAGGCTGAACCAGTCGTGCAGGGTGTCCCCGGCCCGCGGGTCGTGCACGAACAGCGGGTGCATCCGGCTCTCCACCGCCAGCCGCGACCGGGCGTTGCTCGCCGCCTCGCTCACCCCGTGCTCGGAGCCGCACGGGGTGTAGACGTCCATGACCGCGGGCCCCTGGAAGCCGAGCAGCTCCATCGTCGCCTTCAGGAAGTGCCCGTGCAGCGCGGTGCTCGTCGAGCACACGAAGGTGCTCGGGTGGAACGAGGCGATCAGGCCCAGCTCCTTGCGGGTCTCGTGCTTGCCGTGGTGGCTGCCGCCGTATCGGGACAGGTCGGAGTCCTGCCCGGTGAACGACGACGTCGACGCCTGCCCGCCGGTGTTGGAGTAGGCGCCGGAGTTGAGCACCAGCACCTTGATCGGGGTGTTGCTGGCCAGCACCCTCGACAGCGCGCCGAAGCCGATGTCGTAGGTGGCTCCGTCGCCGCCGATGGTCATGACCGTGGGCAGCAGGGCGAGCTCGGCGGGGGTGAAGTCCGCCCAGGACAGGTGCAGCAGCTCGTCGTCGTGGACGGCCGGGTCGTAGCCGTCGGCCAGCTCGAGCCTGGCGGCGCGCAAGGCGCGCACGTCGGTGACCGTCTGTGCGCAGATACCCTCGAAGATGCCCTTGGCCAGCGGCTGGGTGTCCTGGAACAGGCTGTTCACCCACGGGTCGAGGTAGGAGTTGAACGGCATCGTGGACGCGTAGACGCTGCTGCAGCCGGTCGCGTTGGCGACCACGGTGGGGGCCGGGCCCTTGCCCGTGGGGCCGCTCTCGACCAGGTAGAGCCGCGTCTCCAGGGTGGCGATCGCCTCGTCGATGCGGGCCAGCCTGGCGGCCTGGCCGTCGTCGGCGGCCGCGGCCGCGAGGTCGTCCCGCTTGGCGCCCAGCGCCGCAAGCAGCTCGTCCAGCTCGCGCAGGTGGGCCTTGCGTCGTTCCTCGCCGAGGGCGTGGCTGGTGGCGAGCACCAGCCGGATCGCGGTGACCTCGCCGCAGCCGCGGCAGGCGCCGTGGCCGCCGGTGGTGGCGTAGAAGTTGGGGTGGTCGAGCAGCAGCCGCTTGAGGTCGCCGTCGAGCGACGTGGAACCCTCGATGAACCGTTTGGGCGTGTTCGGCAGCTCGGAGAGCACCTCGAAGCTCTCCTGCAGCCCGTTGAGCACGTCGGCGTCCTGGTCCAGCGCCGTCAGCGCGGCCGGGCCGCAGACGTCGATGCACTCCAGGCAGCCGGTGCACTTCCACGGGTCGACCACGGCGGAGAACAGGCCGCCGGTGCCCGGCTCGGACTTCTCCATCGCGTCGAAGAAGGGCCGCGTGCGCGCCACCGGGAAGCGCTCGAGCAGGCCCACCATGGCGCCGAGGTTGCGGGCCAGCACCGGCTGGTCGACGTCGAGCGCAGCCACCGCCGCCGCCACCCGCTCGTGGAACGGCCGGTCGCTCTTGTCGTGCCGGTAGTCCTCGCGCACGCTCTCAGCCAGCGGGTAGACGTGGCTGGTCAGCAGGTTCTTCTGCGCCTCGGGTGCGTCCAGGGATCGGATCGCGACCAGCAGCAGGTCGTGGATCTCATGCACGGTGGTGGGGATGGCCGCGTCGGGGCAGGCGAGCGTGCACTCCAGGCATCCGGTGCACAGGTCCGGGTGGAACTGCGGCACGGTGCGGCGGAACAGGCCCTTGTCCTTGGACGCGGCCGTGCCGGCCGGCATGAACAGCCCGATGCCGGGC
>Ga0114939_10000335_pt1 | contig 39828 bp, 27 predicted proteins | sample AshMeaCrysSpring_FD_87196 | JGI IMG/M metagenome (GOLD analysis project Ga0114939, IMG submission 87196) | Groundwater microbial communities from Big Spring, Nevada to study Microbial Dark Matter (Phase II) - Ash Meadows Crystal Spring | ecosystem: Environmental > Aquatic > Deep subsurface >...
ACAAGCACGCTTCACCGGTGGCGACCATAATGTTGGTCTTTTCATCAAAACGCTCTGCAGAAACAAACTCTGGCGGAATCAACTCCAGCAGCGCGCGGTTGTGCGGGGTATCCCAAGGTTCATTGAGATTAAACTTCTGGTAGAGTCCCTCATATCCAAGGTACGGCAGCAGCGCAACCCGCCAGCTCAAACAAGGGATGCCCTGTTCGTTCTTCACAACCGTTGGCGGCAGCGTGCCGTTTTTCGACATATAGGCAAGTAGCGCCTCAGCCACCCGTTGCACATTTTTGGCAGCATGCAGCCGCCGCTGCTCGTCAGAAAGCACTTCCGTAGGTTTTCGCAGCGAAATCGGATCAGGGATGTTGCCCAGGTCCACGGGTTCAGATTCGCTGACAGCGATCGTCCCATCTGCCGCCGCCTCAGCTTGGCTCGTGGGGTCTTGCACGGCCGCCGCGGGTGGCTGATCGGAGGCCACGACGCTTGCCGGGGCCGCGGGACTTCCACCCTCGGGATTTGTGGGTGGAGCATTTGATACAGCTGTCGATAAAGGCGGGGGCGTCTGCGGTGTGGCTGCAGCCGACGGATCCGCCTCATCCTCCGCGATCCGTGCACGACGGGCGGCCCGCGCAAACTTGTCTTCGCTGAAACTGCCGCAGCCCGCCGAAAACGATGTAACCAAAAATCCGACGCATGCGATGGTCGCAACGCAACGCGACGCCGGCTCGGTCAATCGGAACTGGATTCTCATCTCACCACTCTCATTCCCGGCATTGTGGAGCACACTTCTCTGAGCGTCGCTTCCCTGCACAAAGCTGTCCCTTCATCGTGCTTTCCATTCTCTGCGCTACTGCGACTTCTGATCGACCTGACTGAGGGATCGAGTCCGATCGGTCACGGCACCATAGACCGGCAAGACACGCAGGCCAGTTTCGGACAGGTCGGTGTCAATGGCCACGAATCCGTGGTAGGCGTCAGTATTGAACACATCAACCGGCGAACCTCGCGGCACTCGAACCGTCAAAGTATAGAAACCCTTGCGGTTCGACATGGGCTCGATCGAAGCCTCAAGAAACTCGGGGTGCCGTTTGCCGATCGCCAGTCGTTCCGGCTGTCTGTCTCCACGAATCCGCATGATGACCTTTGTTTCGTAACCGTCGACCGTGTCGACGACTCCCATGTCAAGTCCTGTGCGATCGTCGAGATTCGATCCGAAAAACGCGATGCGGTCGACGACATTGCCCCGAATCATCAGCTCGCGAACCAGCAATCCGTCCTCGTTGATCTGATCGATTTGCCCCGGCTCCGCCTCCTCTCCTTCCGGTTCCGGACGACCTGCAATCGCCGCATCTTCCACCGTCGCGATCGCAACCGTCTCCGCGTTCTCAGGCTCGTCGGGCAGCTCTGTCGGGCGAATGCCCAGGCGAAGGACCCCTTGAAATGGACCCTGTAACTGGCCCGACGTCAGAGTGACGGTCACTACATAGCCGCTCTTGGCCTCCAGTTTCTGCAACGATTCCGCATCCAGCGGGAGCACGGACCATTTGAGCGACCCCTCATGCTGTTGATCGACATCGATCGATTCAATGTCGAACTCAGGCCACACCTGGCTGAACACTCGCGCGCGAACCTCCCGTGTCTCATCAGGAGCCATGGAGGAGAAACTCAGCTCGTCGGGGTCCGTTCGCAGTTTGGCACGGATCTTGCCCGCCACGCGGAGTTGAAGCTCCGGTTGCGTGGGATCATTCGTTCGAACGATCGCGGTTTGGGCAAAAGTCGACTGTTGCTTTGATCCGCTGTTCCAAATCAACGTCACCTCCCCTCGCTCGCCTGGCGCGATAGCCCGCTGACCCACTTCGCTGAGCGTGCATTTGCAGGTTGTTTCTCCCGACTCAAGCACCAAATCGCCGCCACCTACATTCTCGATCACGAATGTATGGGTCGCCTGGGACGAGGGGTCCATATAGCCAAACTGAAACTCGGCAGAGCCGACAATCCTGGCTCTAGGTAATCGCTCCAGTTCGCCTTTTTCGATTGCGGCAGCAGCCGCCTTTATCGCCTCTGTTTTCCGTTTGAACTCATCGCGCAGCGGCTCAGGCACGCCAAACGGATGCAGACTCACGGAGGACACAAGTGCGTAAACACTTCCACCGATCAATAAGAGAATTCCCGCCGCAACGGAGAGGCGACGAAGGAAAGGATCATGGATCATACTGCTTGCACCAATTCTGATTCTGAACGGCTCGGCCATACCTGTCATGCGGCGGACCTGACGGAGTCCGAATCCGAGCGGAACGCCCTTTGCCATCTACTGTGACAGCCAGAAGGTCAACCAGCGCCCCTTTACGTCTTGTATTTCCCGGCAGTCCCCCTCAAGTTCGTCGTTGAAAAAGCGACAGGCGACGCGTTCGCAATTAACGCAGAAAGCCCGGCGGCTGCCTGGCAGGAACTGGAGGGTCGAACCTAAAAAGATTCAAACGCCTTCGACCGATCGAGCATGCAGGCCTAGAGGCCGACGAAAAGGCGTGACGTGCTTCGGGGAGACGTGACCGAGGCCCATATCCTCTCTCGAAAAGATGACTATCTGGAGACGACTCACTTATCGCGACAACCAACCTTTCCTTGATATCAAACAACCGCCGTCCGCCACTTGGCTCCCAGTGTCAATCCTAGCACCGACAAGAGGGCGGAGCGCGAAACCGCGCCCCGCCCTCGACGGACTTTTAAGTCAGACGACCGATCCAGTAAGTTCCGATGCGAACATCAGAACCAAGCAGAAATCCTATGTCTCAAACTTGCCCTTGAACACGTCGTCGCTCAGGAAGATACCGCCGAAGAACTGATCCGGGGGCAGTTCCACCTTGGCATCCGTGTAACCGGCTTGCAACCGAGCCGCTTCCAAATCCGGCGCTCCCGCAAAGTTCACGGGGAAGCCGGGATTCGCGAAACCGTCACCGTTCAGGTCGTAGAAGACCCGCACCGCACCATCGGCCATCGCGACGTTAATCGCATCGGCATGGACGGCGAACCAGTCACGAGTGTCCTGCAGGTAGGTCCGAGTGCCAATCACACCACCGCTACCCACAGCTCCATTCGGACCGAGGAAGCCAGTGCAATTCTGGGTCGTCGCTTGGTTCCGTTCGCAGGCCAACTGGTCTGCCAATGGGTTGCCTGCTCCAGGTGCGGCGCCGTCGGCCAACCGCACTCGATAGTTGTCCGAATTCCAATAGGCGGGCCCGTCATTCATGGCCTCGGTCAACTGGGAGCCGGCCTGGATGTAGGTGACCGACGTGGTGTCACCCTGCGCGAACTGTCCTGTCGGCAACGCGGCCAACGTGACGGTGAGCACCGCTTCGTTGATATCGCCAGGGCCGGCATCACCAAGGATCCCGATGTTGCTTGCAGGAACTCGGCTGCGGTCGACCACCGCCAATCGCAGCGGACCGATCACATTGGCCAAACCCTTGTACTCGGTGCTGCTGGTCGGCATTCCCGTGTCCGGGTCATTGCCCAGACCGAAGTAGTGCTGGCCACCAGAGAAAGAAACCACTGGAGCCGAACGGGCCAGGTGCCAGCCGGCCGCGTAGTTCGAATTGTAACCCTTCTGCATGAACGCTCGGGAAACGTAATCAGCCCGCTGGACTGTGCCAGCAGCCGTGCCAACGAAGCCGCCCGAACCAGTTTGACCGCGGAACGAAGTCGCACCGCAAGCCCCATCCGACAAACGCGCGTCTGGAACGCCGTCGCTACCCAGCGAGGTGTTACCACCCAACAAGTCATTGAGCTTTTCGCTGCCCTTGAGCGGATTGCTCGGGCAGAGCATGTCGTTCAGGCTGCCCGTTCCACTGTTCACCAAATCAGCAACCCAACCCCAAGTGTCCATGCAACCATCGCGACGGAAATCCGAAGCCCCGGTGCACATCCGGCCTTGAGGATCTCGGCCGGCAAACTCAATCAGCCCGGTCGCGAACTGACGCAGATTGTTCTGGCACTTGGCGCGGCGCGACGCCTCGCGGGCCTTGGCCAATGCTGGCAGCAACAAGGCTACCAGGATGCCGATGATCGAAATGACCACCAGCAACTCGATCAGCGTAAAAGCTGATCTCTTACCCATACGCATCTCTGCAAACTCCAAAAACAGGAAACAAGAACGAATCCACTCGGAGACCAGAGCGTTCAACCGCTCACGATCTCGCCCCCCTACCTGGAAGCCTTTCGAAACACCGACAAGCGAAGGAACGCCGGCGATGCCCTGAAGCTCCGCACCGCACACCCGCGTTCTTACGTCCCTCCGTTGCTCTTCAACGAGTAAAGACTGAACAAGCTCAGCGACTCTGCCTCGACCTCGTCCGACGCAAAGTATCCAATTTGCGGGAAACCGTTATTGATGTACCCGTCGCGGTTTGTGTCGTAGAGCGACTGCACGGACATGTCGGCCATCAGCACATTGCAAGCATTGCGGTGCAGCGGGACCATGTTCGAATAGTCCTGCAGGACCTGCTTGTTCCAGTACGCCCACCAGCCCCCAGGCCCATCCCGCGTGGTGCTGGGCGCGTCGGCCGGTCCGCCCGTTAGGCGATCGACGGGTCCACCAAACAAGTTGGCCGCCAGGGAAACACCGGCCCCGAACTCACCAACATTCGCCTTCAACGTGCCCACACTCCGCCCGTCCGCCATCAGGGGAACCGTGTTCGCAGCCGCTCGGGCCACATCGATCCGCCTCGTGGACAGCGGCCCCGCCGTGACGTTTAAGGACCGCAAATCAAGTGAGCAAGCACCATCGGTGGGCTCGGGATTTCCTTCGGAATCCAGCTTCACCTCGCTGCGAACCAGCCACCAACTGGCGGCATAGTTCGTGTTGAAACCCTTCTTCAAAATCCGCGCTTCGATCATCGCATTCCGTCCGGGGCCGACGCCGATCGAATCCTCTCCGATCTCTCGGCAGAGCCCGCGAAGTAGACTGCCGTCTGGCTGGGTCTGTGCGACTCGCCCCAACCTCGGCACACAGGCTTCGTCCGCGGCCAGGGCCGTCGGCATTTCGATCAACTGATTGATCGTTTTGCTGAGCTGGGCCTCGTTGCTCGGACACCTCAGTTCACTGACCAGCACCCCATTCGCCACGAGATCTGCAATCCAGCCGATGTCTGTCACCGACCCATCTTCCAGCCAGTCGAAGTTGCCCGTGCACAACGGACCTGACTTGGCCTCATTTCTCGCCAGCATGCTCGTGCCGATCTGCCGCAGATTGCTCTGGCAACTGGTCGAACGCGACGCCTCCCGCGCCGCATTGATCGCCGGCAACGTCAGCCCCACGAGAATCCCGATAATGCTGATCACGACCAGCATCTCAACCAGCGTGAAGCCAGATCGAGCTGTGGCACGAGATCGACAGTCATTACGAATCACAGCCATGCTGACCAGTTTCCTTTTCGGAACCGTTTGAAGGCTCCACCCGAACGCAATTCGTTTCTTAGAATTGAAAGGGCGAGCCATGTGAACACAAGCCACAACCGATGAGGTTTGCGTGAAGGTTTTTCCGACAATCCGTGGACTGGAACCGATGGCACACCGCGAGCCACAGCAAGGAAGCGTTGATCGTTGCGGCCGGCCCGCGATTGCTCAACCGCACGGCAGAAAATCTCACAGCCCCTTCACGCATTGATGACCAAGGCTTCACGATATAAACACACTTTGTTCATCGTTTCTTCATTTGGCCGCCGACTCGCTTCCTCGTTTGTTTGCACAACCCTCACGCGAGTGCACTCATCTCCCGCTGGACCGCCACTAAGGGGAGACTTCACCACATCGATTCCATCGCGAATGGCACGCGGATGACTGCCGAAAAAAAATTTGTTGCACGCCAGGATTTACAGCGGGGGCAACTGGCGAGGCTCAACGAATTGCTGGCCAAAGTGCTGCCCGAGAACCGCTTCTACGCAGACCGTTGGGGTGGTGCGCCCCGGCACCTTAAGAGCCTCGAACAACTTTCAGAGCTGCCACTGCTGACCAAAACCGACCTCCGTCCGACAGCCGACGCAACGTCGCTGAACCTGGCCGCTCATCACTCGTATCCGGTGGAAAGCTATGCGCGGTGGCATCGCACCAGCGGCACTCACGGCGCTCCACTGAATGTGCTCGATACGGCGGATGACTGGCGGTGGTGGATCGAAACCTGGCAGGCGGTACTCGATGCCGCCGAGGTGCGGCCCGGCGATCGCGCGGTGATGCTCTTCAGCTTCGGCCCGTTCATCGGTTTCTGGAGCGCCTACGAAGCACTCGCCGCGCGTGGGGCAGTGGTCGTGCCTGCTGGAGGCTTGAGTACCTCCGCACGTCTGCAGTTACTGCTCGACGCGCGACCGGCCGTCATCGGATGCACGCCCAGCTATGCGCTCCACGTGCTGGCACATGCTTCCGCGATGCAGATACCCTTGCCATCGCTTGGTATCCGCAGCCTGATCGTGGCCGGGGAGCCGGGTGGCTCGCTGCCATCGCTGCGGGACCGCCTGGAGCAGGGGTTCGGCGCCCGAGTCATCGACCATGCAGGTGCGACGGAAGTGGGCCCCTGGGGCGTCGGTCGACCTGAACTCCCGGGACTCCATGTGATCGAGCGAGAGTTCATCGCCGAGTTCCTGCAACCGGATTCAAACCGGCCGGCGGCCGAAGGCGAGCTTTCGGAGCTGGTGTTGACGGCGCTTGGCCGCTACGGAGCACCGGCTATCCGCTATCGAACCGGAGACCTGGTGCTGCCGCGCTGGAATACAGACTTTGCGATTCCCTCCCCGCATGATCACTGGGTCTGGCTGGAAGGCGGCGTCCGCGGACGTGTCGACGACATGCTGGTGATTCGCGGTGTCAACATTTTCCCCAGCAGCATCGAAGCGATCGTCCGCCAGTTTCCTGAGATCGGAGAGTATCGATTGATCGCGCGGCGCCGCGGTCAACTCGATGAACTGACCGTCGAGCTGGAATGTGATCCCGCGACGGTCGAGCGAATTGGCCGGGCGTTGCAGGCGCAGCTTGGCCTGCGCGTCGAGACCCTCGCAATCCCGGCAGGAACCATGACCGCTAGCGAAGGGAAAGCTCGACGGTTTGTCGACTTGCGATCGGAATCAACGACCTGACGGAACGAACATCCGTTTCCCTTTCTATCCCGCATCTCAGCTCCTCAGGACCCCAGTGATCGCCATGGCTCTTTCCTTCGATTCATTGGTTCCCGAACTTCGGGCTCAATTTCCCGCGCTCGCCCGACATCACGCGGGTCGTCCGGTCGTGTACCTCGACGGACCCGCCGGAACCCAGGTGCCACTGCGCGTCGCCGACGCCGTGCGCGACTATTTGCTGCATCACAATGCAAACTGCCATGGTGAGTTTCCAGCGAGCACGGAAACGGATCATTTGCTGGCCGAGGCCCACCGTGCAGCAGCCGATCTTGTGGGCACAGCCGATCCAGACGAAATCAGCTTCGGCAATAACATGACTTCGCTGGCATTCCATCTGGCGGCTGCCACCAGCCGTACGTGGTCCGAGGGGGATGAGGTGATCGTGACACGGCTCGATCACGACGCCAATGTCCGGCCATGGGTCCGCGCGGCAGAACACGTGGGCGCCACGGTGCGCTGGGTGGATGTCAATCCCCTCGATGGAACGCTACGGCTGGAAGACTTTCATGCGGCGCTTGGCCCCCGGACCCGCTGGGTCGCCGTCACGTGTGCATCCAACAGCATCGGCACGCGGACACCGATCCAGGAGATCGTCGATGCCGCGCATCGTGTTGGCTCTCTGGTGATGCTCGACGCAGTTCATTACGCGCCGCACGGACTGATCGACGTGCAAACCTGGAATGCCGACTTCCTCGCATGTTCGGCCTACAAGTTCTTCGGTCCTCATGTGGGGATCCTGTGGGGACGACGGGAACTGCGAGAGCAGTTGGATGTCGACAAGGTCCGACCGGCTCCCGAACAACTGCCGGGACGATGGATGACCGGCACCCAGAACCATGAGGGAATCTGCGGGGTAACCGCCGCGATCGATTACCTGGCTGACATCGGCCGACGGCTGGCGGGCGACGCGCGGTTGGCCCGCCGGGCCGCTCTTGCGCAAGCGTACGCGGCTACTACGCAATACGAGGGAGCGCTGATTGCACGGCTGTTGGCTGGCCTGCAGCAGCTGCCGGAAATCCGGGTCTGGGGCCAGGCCGATCCGGCGCGGGGCGAGTCGCGCGTCAGCACCCTTTCCTTGACGCATCACCGCATTCCAGCGCAAGTCTTGGCGCAGCGCCTTGCGGCGGAGGGAATCTGGTGTTGGCACGGCAACTACTATGCATGGGAATTGAGTCATCGACTGGGCCGTGAACCGGACGGCATGTTGCGGCTCGGCTTGGTGCATTACAACACCACGGACGAAGTGGACCGCACACTGGCCGCCCTTCGCGTCATCGCGACCTGAGCAGACGGGCGGTCGCGATGGCAGGCTTTCCTGAATCAACGAGCGGTGATGTCCTCGGACAATCCATTGCCGATCCCGATGACGCTTGAGCGAGCCGGCGCGGGTCGATTGCGGATCGTCTGGAGCGACGGAGAGCGGCGGATGTATCGCGCCGCGGAGTTGCGGAAGGCATGCCCGTGCGCGACATGCCGCGAAAAGCGCAGTGCCGCGGCGGAGGAGCCGGATAACAAACCGCGCGGGCTGCCGATCTTGAAGGCGGCGGAAGCCAAGCCGCTGGAAGTGGTCTCGATGTCTCCCGTGGGCAACTACGCCTACAATATCGCCTTCAGCGATGAACATGATTCAGGGCTGTTCACGTTCGAGTTCCTTCGGACGCTCGGACAGATTGAAACCCTCACCCCGCCATAATCCGCGCGGCACGGACGATCCAAAACCGATGACCGACGACTCCAGCCGCAATGCCTCGATCGCCGACGAAGTGCTCGATCTGCTCCGCTGTCCGGTTTCGTTGGGACCGATCGAGCGGCTGAGCGAGGCGATGCTGCAGGAAGTGAACCAACGAATCGCCGCAGGTGGACTGACCAATCAGCTTGAGCAAGCGATCTCGCGACCTTTGGACGACGGGCTCTACAGTCCCAACGCCAAGCTGATCTATCCGATGTGGGATGGCATCCCCACGCTGATCGCGGAAGAGGCGATTGGGTGGCCATGACGGCCGATGCCCCAGGGCAACCGAAACAGGGGACTGACGTCCCCCGGCTCATCCACGCCCTGGTTACCGAATCGGGGGACTGACGTCCGCCGTTCGTCGGTTCAACTGAGCACCGACAGCTCGCGGAGATCGTCCTCTTTGCCGATCAGCAGCAGGATCTGATCCTCGGTCAGCATGAATTTGCCATCGGGCAACATCTCGAGCCGTTGGGTGAGTGCATCCTTGACGCCGACAACCCAGACCCTGAAGCTTCGCCGCAGGTCGGCATCCTGCAATGTCTTGCCTGCCAGCGCGGCGGGGACCGCCCATTCCTGAAAGCGATACTCGCGGTCAATCGGCAACTGGTCGATGACGTTGGGCCAGACGAGCTGATCGGCGAGCTGCTGAGCGATTTCGATTTCCGGAAAGATCACCCGCTCGACCCCGAGATGCCTGAGCAAGCGGCCGTGTTCGGCCGTAACGCCCTTGACCAGGACGCGGCGGGCGCCGAGTTCGCGGGCGTGCAGCGCTGCGAGCAACGACCGCGTGATATCCTCACCCAAGCTGATGATCACGGCATCCACGGACTTCAGCCCGAGCGGTTCCAGCGTTTCTCGCTCGGTCGCGTCTCCGATCACGGCCTCATACAGCGCATCCTGAATCAACTCGACATTCTCCGGATCGGCGTCGACTCCCGTGACGCGGCAGCCGTTCGCTTCCAAACGGCGGGCCAATGCCGAGCCGAATGAGCCGAGGCCGATGGCGATCACGCGTTTGGTGCCAGTCATGGTCGTGGACTACTTTCACGCACGAAGAAACAGGAAGACGAGCTAACCCAACAGCGGACCTTCCGCCGCGTATTCCACTTGCCGCGTTCGTTCCGCGGCAGCGGTCGCAGCGAATACCGCGAACGGTCCCAATCGACCAATCATCATCGCAATCATGATGATGCACCGACCCAGCCCGCTCAGCTGGGTGGTCAAGCCGAGCGACAACCCGACGGTACCAAGCGCCGAACAGACTTCGAACAGTGCACTGAGGAATGGAGTCGGGCTGTTCTCGGCTTGATAGTTGCGCCCATCGACAACCAGTAAAAGCCCGAGCAGAACGAACGCGATCACGCCGAACAGGACCGTGATGGCGAAGGCACGCTCGATGGTCTCGCCGGGAATCGTTCGCCGGTAAAGGTTCAGATGCCGGCGCCCTCGCAATCGGCTCCATGCATGAGTCACCAGCAAACCGACCGTGGTGACTTTCATGCCACCGGCCGTCGAGCATGAGCCGCCCCCGATGATCATCAAGGCAATCGAAATGAACAGCGTCTCAATGCCGAATTGATTGAGGTCGATCGAGTTGAACCCGGCGGTGCGACAGGATGCGCTGTGCTGGAGAGGCACCAGTAATCTTCCTGTCCAAGGGAGATCGCGGAGCGCGCCATCCGATTCCAACAGCGCGACCATCGCCGCGCCTCCGATCAACAGCACACCGCTGACGGCCAGCGTCAACTTGGTATGTAGTCGCAGTTCGCGCGTCGGTCCTACCTTGACACGCCGCCGATCCCGCAATCGTTTGACACGCGGCCCGAACCAACGGAACAAGTCATTGACGACGGGAACCCCCAGCCCGCCGACGACGATCAGCGAGATGATCGTCAGATTGACCAATGGATCGTCACGAAAGCTCATCAGGTTGTCGCTGCGGAGCGAAAACCCCGCATTGCAGTACGCAGAGATGCTGTGGAACAGCGCCTGCCACAGCGCTTGCCCCAGAGGCATGTCAAAGGCAAAGCGACTGAACAGGAGCGCGGTGCCGATCAGTTCCGACACAACAGTCACTCCCAAGACCCGCTTGAGCACGGGACGAATATCTTTGACATCCCCCATCCCCAGCGTGTCGTTCATGACCGCTCGCTCGCGCAAGCCAAACCGGCCCCCCAGCTGAAGCATGACCAGCGTCGTCACGGTCATGATGCCGATCCCTCCCAACTGGATCAGCACCAGGATCACCGCCTCGCCAAACCCACTGAAGTCTCGGGGCGTGTCGCGGACGATCAAACCCGTCACACACGCGGCGCTGGTGGCCGTGAACGCCGCGTCGGACCAACTGATCGGCTGCACGTTGTCCTCGGCAGCCCAGGGCAGACGCAGCAACCCCGTCCCGGCCACGATCAAACCCGTATACCAGATGAGCAACGCTCGCGCGGGGTAGCGGTTGACGCGGCCGGAAACGCGGATCATGGCGGGACGCGGCGGCCGCCGGATTTCCTGGAGATGGGCTGCCCCTAGAACAGCCAAGAGGTGCTCGAGTCTCAAGCCACCTCGCATCAGGGTACTGACACATCCTACTTCAAAAAAAGCCCCTCTCGCCGACCATCGCCCCGTCGGGAACCCCTGGAATTGGCCCTCGGGAAACGATTCGCATCCAAGCACCCCCCCAAAGGAAGGGAAGCACCTGCTCCCCTGTTCACGCTCCCGCCGGGCCACCTGCCCCTGGCTGCCCCGCCGTCCGTCCGGGCTCCCGCGGCCCCCGTGACCGCTCCGGCCAGCTCGCCGCGAACGCCCGGTTTGACGTTGCCAGACCGACCAATCCTGCGTAGCTTCATGGGTCCGACGCGGGCCGGCTTCGACCGGTGGCCGATGGTTCGCGCACGTTTTGCTTCGCCCGAGATTGAACGAGTCTCTCCCATGACGATGGATAAAAGCCTCAAGGTCCGCGCCGGCGCGATCCAAGCCCGCAATGTGTTGAAGCGCTCGGAGCGAATTACCCGGATGCAGGAAATGGATCGCTGGACTGATGAATCGTCGGTCTTGGGGATGCCCAAGGTCCGCGTTCAGAAGATGTCGATGAAGAAGAAGAAGAAGGTCAAGAAGGAAGAGGAAGAGACCAAGGGCGGCAAGAAGAAGTAGCGGCCGGTCGCGCGGTTGGTTCGCGTCACCTGGTACCTGGAACACCCGCTACGGGCGGGTTGCTCTGTCTCGATGCTGCTCGGCCTGGCGTGCGATGGCGGTCCGATCTGAACTGCTCAGTCGGTTCAGATTTTTGACCTGCATCACCATTCGCGGGTTCCGAGCAAATCGCTCGGCATGCCGGTCGAGGAAGTTCCAGTACAAGGTCGTCAGCGGGCAGGCCTGCTCACCGGTCGCCTGATCTGGTCGAAAGCGACATGCGGAGCAGTAGTTGCTCATCCGCTGCACGTATTTCCCGCTGGCACAGTACGGCTTGGTGGCCATCAGCCCGCCGTCGCCATGCTGGCTCATACCCAGGGTATTGGGCAGGCTGACCCAATCGATGGCATCCGCATACATCGCCATATGCCAGCGATGAAATCGCAGCGGGTGCACGCCCAACAACTGCGCGTACAGTCCAAGCACCATCAATCGCTGGATGTGATGGGCGTAGGCCTTACGCAGCACCAGATGCATGCTGTCACGGACGCACGCCATCTCGGTGTCACCTGTCCAGAACGCCTTCGGCACTTCGAGGTCAGCGCATTGAAGCGCATTGCGCTGTTCGTATTCCGGCATGAACTGCCAATAGATGCCCCGCACATACTCGCGCCAGCCGACAATCTGACGGACAAATCCTTCAACATTCGGCAGTGACGCATGCCCTGCCTCATAGGCGGTGACCGCCGCCCCGACAACCTCGCGTGGATTGAGCAGTTTCAGGTTCAGCGCGTGTGACAGCCGCGAGTGGTAGAGTTCGATCGTACCGCTCCACATGGCATCTTGATATTGGCCGAACCATGGCAGCCGGTGGGTAATGAAATCATCCAGCAGTTCGAGGGCATCTTCACGACGGACCGGCAGATCGAACTCGTCGCTGCGGCCGGGATGATCAGCAAACCGAGCCGCGACTAGTCGCTGGACATCGCGCGTCAGCGCATCGGGCGTGAAGCGCGGCACGCCCAGCAGTGCAGTCGGACCCGACTTGCCGAATGACCCACGGTTCTCTGTATCGAAATTCCACTGCCCACCCAACGGCTTACCGGCGGCATCCACCAGAAGTCGCTGCGTCTTGCGTTGCTCCTGGTAGAAGTGTTCCAGCACGAGCCGCTTGCGACCTTCGGCCCATCGCGAGAAGCTCCCCAACGGTACGTAGAAATGGCGATCGCCTCGAACCTCCAACGGGATCTGCACGTCCCGCGCCGTCTGCTGCAACTGATTCAAGACACGAAAGTCCCCCGGCTGAACGACGATCAATCGTTGCGGGCGATGACGATGGACGCTGGCGCGGAGCCGACTTGCGAAACTGCTCTCCTCGGGTCCGGCGGCCGTTTGCTGCAGTTCGTGGTAATCGACCGTCCAGCCGCCCGCGGTGAGCCGATCGCGGAAATGACGCATCGCGGAGAAGAACGAAACCAGACGAAGTTGATGACACCAGACGTGGGTCGCTTCCTCAACGACCTCAGCCATCCACACCACGTCGGCCTTCGGGTCAAACTGATCGAACGCCGCCGATCGTTCATCCAGCTGATCGCCCAGTACCAGCACCAGATGACGGACAGCAGAAGCCTCGACGGCCGTCGGCTGCTTGCGAGTCGAAGTCGATGGAGATTTCGAGCCAACCATCGGAACATCGGAGCGAGTGAGAGAGACTGCATCGGTCAGCATGATCCTGCGTCGTCAAGCAGGTACTGGGACCGTGACGCGAGCGACGCCCCTGGTCCTTGTCCGAACCATGACGGCGGCGAAAACTCGACGGGCTCCCATCCACAAATCCTCGACGGCGCTGCGGCTTGCAAGACTTGATCGAACAAGACCGCTTACTCTATGTACCTTTCCATTTCTGTACCTTCTCCCCCTTTGCGCCTTGGCGGCTTTGCGTGAGTCTCGTCATGTTCCGCCGCCTGAGCCCCGGCTGGATTCTGCCATGGAAGCCTGCTGTACTGGTTGCCTTGCAAGAAATTCCTCGTAAAGGGCAGTCAACCGATGGCTGGCTTTCAACGTTCCGTACGTATCCCTCTGCCAGTGGAGCAGGTGTTTGACTTTGCTACCGATCTGGATCACGCTTCGTTGTTCCTGCCCGGGGTGGAGCGGATCGAGTTGCTGACGCCTGGTGCCCTGCGTGCCGGAAGCCGGTTCCGTGAAACGCGGCGATCGGGAAAAAAGTCGCGGTCCGCGATCATCGAAGTCACTGAGCATACTCGGCCGACGGTGCATGCCGCGAAAGCGGCGATGGCCGGCATGCAGGCCAAGTACACATTTCGCTTCACGCCAGTCGATGGCGAGACGCTCGTCGAGATGATCGCGGAGGTGCGCGGCAGCTGGCTGTGGCGGCCGTTCTTGGGGTTGATGGCGCGAGTCATGGAGAAGGAAGACGGAGAATATCTCTCCCGACTAAAGACTGCGATCATGAGTCAGAAGGCGTGACCTGTCGATTCATCGAGTGAGCAATGGGATCGTGTCGGCCATCGCATCCGCGGATGGGTCACGTTTGGCAACTTTTCGGAAACAGAGATCACCTTCATGCTGATTTGGCCGGCAATTGACTTGCTCGACGGCAAGTGCGTTCGTCTGAAGCAGGGCGATTATCAACGAGCCACCGAGTATGGCGCGGATCCAGCAGTCGTGGCTCGGCAATGGGTCGATCAGGGGGCCGAGCGGCTGCATCTGGTGGACCTGGATGCGGCGCGCAACGGCAGCCCGCGCAATCGTGCCGCATTAGAAGCGATCCTGTCGGCGGTGAAGGTTCCGTGCCAGGTTGGGGGCGGAGTGCGCGATGGGCAGTCGATTGCCGAGCTGCTGGCGATGGGCATGCATCGGCTGATTGTCGGGACGGCAGCCTTGAAGCGGCCCGCCTGGTTCGCTCAGATGTGCGACACATATCCGGGCCAGTTGTGTGTCGGCATCGACGCTCGAGATGGCTGGGTTGCAACCGACGGTTGGTTGCAGGTCAGCCAGACGCGGGCGGTTGATCTGGCACAAGATCTCCGCACTCGGACCGCGAATATCGCTGGCCTGATCTACACGGACATCTCCCGCGATGGAATGCTGAGCGGTCCGAACATCGAGCAGCTGGCGGAGATCGAGCAAGCGACGGACATCCCGGTGATTGCCAGCGGCGGAGTTGCGAATGCGGATGATGTGGCGCGGCTGGCTCGGCGCGGCACGCATGCCTGCATCATCGGCCGAGCCCTTTACGAGGGCACGTTGAGGCTGGCCGATGCGATCCGCGCGAGCCGGAGCTGATCCATCAGCGGCGTGTTCCCCTCCTTTCGCCTATGCTTTGGCTCGGTCTTGCCACCCGTAATTGCTGCCGGCCTGCACACCGCTTAAGCTGCGATGCGGCGTTCGGCTGACTCGATGGCTCTTTTCAAGCTTGAGGGTGTTCCCATGACGGCTTCGGGGAATGGGGGCGTACGCAACATTGCCTTCTGCGGCCACGGGGCTGCGGGCAAGACCACCTTGGTCGATGCACTGCTGCACGTGACCGGGATGGTGAAGGATCGTCCGAGCGTTGACGCGGGCACGAGCATTTGTGATTTCGACGCGGAAGAGAAGGCGCACCGTTATTCGATCGAATCCAGTGTTGTGCATTGCACACACAATGGCTGCCGTCTGAATCTGATCGACACGCCCGGCTACCCGGATTTCATCGGACAGACGATCGCCGCGCTTCGCGCGGTCGAATCGGCTGCGATCTGTGTCAACGGACATACCGGTATTCAGATCAATACACGCCGCGTTTTTCAGGAAGCCGAGAAGGCCCACCTTGGCCGGATGATCATCCTCACAAAGATGGATGACGAGCACGCGGATTTTGATCAGCTGATCGAGCAACTGCGAAAGACCTGGGGTTCCGCAGTCGTCCCGATGCAAATCCCTCGCGGACAAGGACACTCGTTCAAGGGCGTGGTCGATCTGTTGAAGGTTCAGGACAACCCGCCCGCCGACGCCGTCAGTAATGTCGGCACCGCCCGCGAGCGACTGATTGAATCGATCGTGGAGGTGGATGAGACCGTCATGGAGCGGTATTTCGGCGGCGAGATCCCGTCGGAGGAGGAACTGCTTGAACTGTTGCCGCGAAGCGTGGCCGCCGGCAGCCTGATTCCCGTGTTCTGTGTGGCTGCCAAGGCGGAAATCGGTCTGAAGGAACTGCTGGATGGCCTGCTCCGCTGCGCGCCGCGGCCCGCGCAGGTGGAACGCTTGGCCCGACGCAACGGCGAAACAATTCGCCTGACTGACGATCCTCAGGGACCGCTGGTCGCGCAAGTGTTCCGCACACGGATCGATCCCTTCGTCCAGAAGCTCAGTTATCTGCGGATCTACAGCGGCCAGATTCACAAGGACGACAGCGTCCACGCATCGAACGTCCGCAAAAACATCAAACTTGGTCCAATTCTCGAAATGCAGGGCGGGCAGACACAGGCTGTCGACGGCGCGAAGGCGGGTGATATCGTGGCCCTGGCCAAGATCGAAGAACTGCACACGGGCACGAGCCTCGGGGAAGCCGAGATGCCTCCCGTGGAGTTCCCGCGGCCCATGGTCGGCTTGGCCGTCGCGCCAAAGACTCGAGGAGATGAGAACAAACTTTCCAGCACCCTGCACAAGGTGCTGGAAGAAGACCCGACGTTCCGTCTGGCGATTGACCCGCAGACCAGTGAGATGGTCATGACGGGGATGAGCGAACTGCACCTGCAGGTGATCCAGCAACGGATCTCACGCCGTGACAAACTGGATGTCGTCACGCATGATCCCAAGATTCCGTATCACGAAACCATTCAGACAGCCGCGGAAGGCAGTTACCGGCATAAGAAGCAAACAGGTGGCCGCGGCCAATTCGGGGAAGTCCACATCCGGATGATTCCCTTGCCACGTGACACGAACATCTCCACCTTCGCGACAAAGGCCCGTTTTCCTTCGATGAAGGAAACGCACTACGATGCGGAACATAACTTCCTGTGGGTCGATTCCGTCGTGGGCGGGACGATTCCAGGCAACTTCATGCCGGCCGTAGAGAAGGGCTTCAAGGAGCGACTCGTCAAAGGCGTGCTTGCCGGCTACCCGATTCAGGATGTGTGTGTCGAAGTCCATTTCGGCAAGCACCACCCCGTGGATTCCAGCGAAGCAGCCTTCAAGACCGCCGCCTCGATGGCCTTCCGCGACGTGTTTCGTTCAGCCAAACCGTGTTTGCTCGAGCCCGTCGTGAAGATGGACATCACGGTCCCTGAAAACTTCGTTGGCGATGTGTACGGTGACATGTCGAGCCGTGGGGGTCGCGTCCTGGGGAGCGACTCCGCCGGCGGGAATCTGCAAGTGATCCATTGCGAAGTGCCGCTTCGCTGCGTCGCTCACTACAGCCGGACGATCAGCAGCATGACGGGCGGCCAGGGCAGTTACACGATGGATTTTGCTCACTACGAGGCGATGCCAGCCAACGTGCAGCAGGAAGTCGTCTCGACGGCCAAACTGCCTCACGAGGAAGAAGAAGCCAGCTAGCCAATACAGTCTCCGGCCGTCTTTTCGCTCCGCACTGAGATCCCCCGGCGCGGCTCCGCTTGGTGACGGACCCGGCTTCCCACGCGCGGCCAGACAACCCGATGGCGCCCCGCGGCATACCACTGCGGCGCGCTACGCGGCACTCATGCCCATCATCCGCCGCCAAGCGCTGATCTGGCCGAGATGCATCATCACATGGCCACTCAGGTAGAAGTTGAACATCGCCGCTTGCGATGGAAAACGGGCTCGCATCGCTTCATTGGTGTTTTCCGCAGCCAGCAGATTCAAATCGGCATTGCGAATCGCTTGGGCAGCCGCCGTGTAGCTGGATCGATACTGCTGGAGCACGGCTTCCATCGGCGGATAAATCGTGCCCTGCGGATCGTCCACACATTGGCAGGTCCGGTCGAATACTTCCAAGAACTCTTCCGTCGGCTCGAAACCCACCGTGCTCGCGCCCAACGCCTGAAGGATTCGGACCGGATAGAGGCTCAGATGACCGTATACGAACGATGGATGATTCGATTGGACGCTGACGCCCCCAGGAGCCGCCAGCCGCGCGAACTGTTCGGGCGGGATGCCAGTAGCCAATCGTTCCCCGTACTTGATTCCCATCTCACAGGATGTCGCAATCGTTTCCCTGAGCAATGCGTTGAAGTTCATCGATCCAATCCGCGCGAGATGCAAGAGCAGCCACGTCCGCCAGACCCAAGACCGTCACGAGCACGTCTCTCGGACGACGGGCTAAGTATCCACCTTCCCGCATCCGCCGTCTAGGTTCGGCGCATGTCAGGCGGATCCGCAGCCGCAGTCACCGTGATCTTGAGGTCCATCCCACGGTCGCTCGGCGGAGGATCGCCACCCACCGCTCCCCATCATCCATTCAATTCTTCGATCTCGCGGAATCACCAGGCCCTCCGATTTGCTCGGTGCAGGCCTGTGCCATGCCTTCCGGTCGCGACCTGACCTTCGACCAAAAGCGATAGGGTCGCGTCGGGAAGGAGGCGCTGGCCAGGGCCATGTCTCACCGCGAATGGCTGCACGACCGCTCCAATCCGTTTCGAGCGACCACGGACTTTGGCTGTATCCTGGGGGGTCTGTCTCAGGCCCTAAAGTAAGCTGGTCACAGGGCGAACGCGCCGCGTCCGGCGCGAGGCCGACGGATTCGTTCACGCGACGGCTGAGAAGTTCCTTTCGGCAGCGAATACGCACAATCGGTTGAAATACGCGGTGTCACGGGATCTGCCAGTCATCGTCGGCCATGGCGCGGGATGCTTTGCCGCAAAGCCAAAGGGATTGGCCAGTAATCGCCGCTTCTCGCAAGCGCTGCATTGGGGACTGCTGTTGATCTGTCCCCTGCTGAATGGAAAACATCCGGCGGCCGCCGGTTCGCCCGAAGCTCCGCGTGCACACTGGTCGTTTTCGCCTCCCGCGGTCACTGCCGTGCCAGCCAGACCGTCGGTCCAGCCAGCAAGCGATCGGATCGACGCATTCCTTGCGCCGAGTTGGGAACGTTCGGGGCTGGAGCCACAGCCGCCAGCGCCTCCCGACGTCTGGCTGCGCCGAGTGACGCTCGCTCTCACGGGCCTGCCCCCTGACTCCATAGCCATGCAGCGGTTTCTCAGCGACCGCCAGCCGACTGCGCGTCAACGAGTGATCGACCGACTCCTTGCGGATCCGCGACACGGGGAACACATCGCACGCCCCTGGCTCGATCTGATCCGCTACGCCGACACGCATGGATTGAACTACGACAATTACCGCGAAGTATGGCCCTATCGCGATTGGGTCATTGCAGCCTGCAATGCGGGAATTCCGTTCGATCAGTTTGTCCGGCACCAATTGGCAGGCGACCTGCTCCCGCAACCGACGCGTGAATCGCTCGTCGCCACCGCCATGATGCGGATGCATCCATCGACCAATGAAACGGGATCGATCATCGACGATGTGAGATTACGGTATGAGCGAGAGCGGACCGAGACATTCGGTACCGCGTTCATGGGGCTGACGGTCCACTGTGCCGCCTGTCACGACCACAAGTACGATCCGTTGACGATGGCGGACTTCTATGCGCTGGCCGGATTCTTCAACGGGTTGGCGGGACCCGTGCTCGATGCGAATGTCGCCGCGCCGGAACCTTCGCTTGCCTTGCCCTCGAGCGACCAACAAACGCAGCAGAGCGAACTGCGGCTGGCGTTGGCAGATTTGGATCAAGCTCGGCTTGCTCCCCACGAAACGCTCGACTGGCAGCAGGCCGCTTGGGAACAGCATCTGCGCGGTGCTCCCCAGCCCCCGGCCCGCTGGCGCGCATTGCGTAGTACCGACAACGAGGCCGAGTTCATGGACCAGCCACTGGCACGATTTCGCCCGCGCCCCGTCCATGCCAGCTTTTTGCTCCCCACGGACTCGCCTTGGCGACAGCTCGAACTCGAACTTGCTCGGCCGCCAGCCACGACGGAACTGCGCGAGGAAGATCTTTGGATCGAAGAAGTCGAGCTGTTACTTCGGCCGGAAGCCGACGCGACCTGGTTGCGGATTCGCAGCGACTATGCCGCGGTTCAAGCCGAAATCTCCCACGACGGCGGTGCGATCATCGATGGCCAGCGCGAACCCGAGCAGGGGGTGCGTGTCAGGTGGCGCGCCGACGAATCCCTGAAACTGCGATGTTCCGTCACCGACATCGAGTCATTAAATGTCGGTGCGGAATTGCGCGTCACACTGCACCTCCGGCTCGCCGGATCACCATCATCGCAGCGCGAGCCACCGCTGCCGATTCGAATCTCGGCCAAAGTTGCGAGTGAACCTCTGCGCCTGACGACATTCAGGCAGCTCCGGTGCGGTGACTGGTATCTGCTGGGGCCGCTGGCCATCGAAAATGCGTATGCCGGCTATGTCCGCGAAGTCGACGCCCAGCGCACACCATTCGATCCGCGGCAGACATTTATCGATGATGGACGCAGCCTGGCGTGGCAACGTTTGGAACGGCCGATCGATGGTCAATGTACAGAGCTCCCCAATCGTGGCTTGGAAACTTCCACCAGCTTGCTCTACCGCTTCATCGAATCACCCGAAGCCCAGCCGATCGAGATTGCAATCGGCAGCCAGGATGGAGTCCAGGTCTATCTGAATTCCGAAATCCTGACCGTGATTGAAGGGCCGCGCGACCACCGTTGGTGTGGCGATACGGTGCGCGGCAATTTACGGTCTGGTGCCAATCATCTGCTGATCAAGCACATCAACCATGGAGGCGCCGGTTCGATCAGCGTGTTGCTCTGCGGACCGCTTGCTCCTCCACCCCCATCGGTCCTGGCACTGGCAGGGATGGTCGAGTCTGAACGGACAACGGAACAACGTCAGCAGCTGCGCCGCTACTTTCGACGCGCTGTGTGCCGGGATATCGCCGCAAGACGGTGGGATGTGCAGGAGAAGCTGCTTCTGGAAGAGCTTGATCGACTGGAAGACAGTGTGGCCCGGCTGTCGATTTGGCGGGAGCGTAACGATCAGCGCCCCGCGTATGTCTACGCGGGGGGCCAGTACGACCAACCCGACCAGCAAGTGCCGCGACGTACACCCAGCTTCCTCCCTCCGCTGGCCTACCAGCAGGCGGCCTCGCGTTTGGACTTGGCGCACTGGTTGACCGACCCGCAGCATCCCTTGACGGCTCGTGTCGTCGTGAACCGATACTGGCAGATGGTATTCGGCGCGGGCATCGTCAGGACACCCGAGGACTTCGGCACGCAGGGCGCTCAGCCGACCCATCCACAGCTGCTCGATTGGTTGGCAATCACGTTGATCGAAGATGGATGGGACACGAAGCGGCTGCATCGGGATCTGATCCGCTCGGCAGCATTCGGCCGCGCGGCAACGGCACCTGCGTTGGCATGGGAGCAGGATCCCGAGAATCGATGGCTGGCGCGCGGCCCTCGCTACCGGCTTGATGCGGAAGTTCTCCGCGACCAATCGCTGCTTGTGGGAGGATTGCTCTCTTCGCGAGTTGGCGGCCCAAGCGTTTATCCGCCCCAGCCAAGGGGATTGTGGGAGGCGGTGGGGCAAGTCACCTCGAACACGCAGTACTATGTGGCCGACAACGGCGAAGCGACCGTCCGTCGCGGGCTCTACACATTCTGGAAACGCACATCGCCGCCGGCCATCCTGGCGATCGGTGATGCACCCAGCCGCGAGGCATGCACGGCGCGGCGCGAGCGAACCAATACGGCCCTGCAGGCTTTGGCTTTGCTCCATGATCCACAGCATGCCGTGGCCGCGCTCGGGCTGGCGGAACACGCCTATGGGAGTGCGACAAACGATCGAGATCGGTTGGTGACCGCTTGGCGCACGGTGCTGTGTCGCGAACCCGATCCGTCGGAGCTGGAAAACCTGCTACGGTTACTCACGGATCTGTCTCAGGCGGGGGAAGTTCCGTCGGATCTCGGACGGCCTGTCGACCCCATGGCAGGACTGGATCTGCCGCTGCCCGATGCGATTCCGCCCGATAGGAAGACCGCGTGGCAGCTCGTGGCGCAAATGATCTTGAACCTCGACGAAGCACTGAATCTGTAACTTTTGGCTCACAGGCCGCTCCACCTATGACAGACCACATGCCCTCGCCGCTGACCGCCGGACTCCTGCGTCGGCAGTTTTTTGCGCGCGGCACGATGGGTCTGGGAGCCACAGCCCTGGCAGCGCTCGCACCGCCTGTATCGGCGACCGATGTCGCCAAGTCTGCGGATGGCCTGTCCCGCGCACGGTTACCTCGCGCCACAGCGAAACGCGCAATTTTCCTGTTCATGGCGGGCGGTCCCAGCCAGATCGATCTGTGGGACTACAAGCCGCAGTTGGCCGCGCGGGCGGGTGAACCGTTACCTGACGAGATCCGTCGGCACGAACGTTTGACCACGATGACCAGCGGCCGCAGTCAACTGCTGCTGGCTCCTTCTCCCTATCGTTTTGCTCAGCATGGCGACAGCGGTGCTTGGGTCAGTGAACTGCTGCCTTCGATGGCTGGCCAGGTCGACCGGATCACGTTGCTCCATACCTTGCAGACAGATGCGATCAACCATGATCCCGCAATGACTTTCTTCTGCACGGGCAACCAACTGCCGGGGCATGCCAGTCTGGGTGCCTGGTTGAGTTATGGCTTGGGCGCGATCCATCAGGATCTGCCGGCGTTCGTGGTACTGACAGCGAGCTGGAGCAGCGGAGTTCCGGCGCAAGCGATCTACAGCCGGCAGTGGGGGAGCGGCTACTTGCCCAGTGAACATCAGGGCGTGGTATGGCGATCGGAGGGTGATCCCGTGCTCTATCTCCGCGACCCCACGTCCACACCGGCGGCGCATCGCCGCCGCATGCTCGACGAATTGCGGCGGTTCAATTTGCACCATCAGCAGCAAACGGGGGATCCCGAGACGTTGGCACGGATTGAACAGTACGAACTGGCATTTCGCATGCAGTCCAGCGTCCCGGAAATTGCGGAACTATCCAGCGAGCCACGACGGGTGATTGAGTCCTACGGGCAGGACGCCCTTCGCCCTGGCACGTTTGCGAACTGCTGCCTGAAGGCGCGGCGGCTGCTCGAAAATGGAGTCCGCTTTGTGCAGATCTTCCATCGCGGATGGGATCAGCACGGCCATCTTCGCCGGGATTTACCCTTGCAATGTCGGGATATTGATCAACCCAGCGCTGCCCTGCTGGAGGATCTCGCGGAGCGCGGCATGCTGGATGATACGCTCGTGATCTGGGGCGGCGAGTTCGGCCGGACCATCTACAGTCAGTCAGATCGTGCAAGCGAAGGGTTCGGCCGCGATCATCATGCGCGAAGTTCCACGGTCTGGCTGGCCGGAGGCGGTGTCCGCGGTGGCATGACATTCGGCCGAACCGACGACTTTGCATTTCAACCCGTCCGCGACCCGATTCATGTCCGTGACCTGAATGCCACGATCCTGCATTGCTTGGGATTGAACCACGAAACCCTGACGTTTCCCTTCCAGGGACTGGACCAGCGACTTACCGGCGTCGTTGAGCCGGCCCGCGTGATTGACGCCATCTTGGCTTGAAATCATGCTGCGTGGGCCCGCCTGCGAGATTCCGCCGGAGCGGGATGCGCGGAGGCTGATCCCTTCCTTGAACGACCCACCCGCCACCTGTTTCTGCGGCAATCCGTGAGCTGATCATGCGAGTGCTCTTGCTGTGTCTGCACCTCTGGCTGGTTGCAGATGATCCGGACTTTGCCCAGCAAGGCGAGTATCGCGGTCCAACCCGGTCGATGCAGGCGATCGCGCTCGGCGAGGACACGTTTCGCCTGCAGCTCTATGAGGGTGGCTTGCCAGGCCGCGGCTGGAATCAACAACCACCGCAAGTGATCGATCAGGCCGACGAAGCCACGTTGCAGGACCTGGTCGACAGCCTGCAGCTTTCCAAGATCGACGAGGCAAGCCCCACGCTTGGCAGCACACCGCCTGACGGGGCCATCTTCCTGTTCGACGGGACAGCAACCTCCCTTCAAGATCACTGGCAAGATGGCGCAAAGCTTACGGAAAACGGTACTCTCGCCGCGGGAGCCACGACTCGGGATCGCTTTCAAGACTATCGATTGCACTTGGAATTTCGCACGCCATTCATGCCTGCGGCACGAGGACAAGGCCGCGGTAACAGCGGTGTCTACCACCAGGGTCGGTATGAAACTCAGATCCTCGATTCGTTCGGGGAAGCGGGGCTGGACAACGAGTGTGGCGGGCTCTATTCCCTGCGCGCTCCCGATGTGAACGCCTGCCTGCCGCCGCGGGCTTGGCAAACCTACGACGTCGACTTTACCGCCGCTCGATTCAATGAAGTTGGATCGAAACGCAGTTCGGCTCGCATCACGGTCCGCCTGAACGGGATTGTGGTGCACCGCGATGTGGAGTTGCCGACAGCAAGCCCGGGGAGTCTGTTGGCGGAATCCGCCGAAGATGGACCGTTGCACCTGCAGGACCACAACGATCCCGTTGAGTTCCGCAACATCTGGATCGTGCCCATCGATGGGGACGCCGTGACCCATCGCCCAAGATCGATCGGATTCGAGCGGCTGTATGATGACAGCGATGATCCATCGCTCGACCAGGCTGCCGCTGGTCGGATCTTGATCAGCCAGTTGCACTGCACGCAGTGCCATGAGGCGTCGGAATCGCAACAGGCATGGCTGGCATCTGCTCCGCCCCCCGCACTCGCAAATTTGGCCAGCCGCGTTCGGCCGGATTGGCTCGTCGAGTATTTGACATCGGAGCGCGGAGCATTACACGGGAATCGGATGCCCGACGTCTGGCATGCCTCACCCGAAGCGCGGCGAGAGGAGGGCGTGTCCATTGCGAGCTATCTGTTGAGTCGCGGCGCGCCCCCGCGCGACTCCAGCGGGACCGCAGCAGCAGCCGAACGGGGTCGCGGACTGTATCACACCGTCGGCTGTGTTGCCTGCCACGCAGCGCGGGATGAACCTTCTACCCCTGAGAGCACCTCGGCGCCCCTCGGAGAGTTGTCTCAGAAGTACACGCGTTCGTCGCTTGCCGACTTCTTGCTCGCGCCGCATGCCGCACGCCCGAGCGGTTGGATGCCCGCTTGCGGTCTGGGGCCCGACGAGGCCCGCGATCTGGCAACGTACTTGCTGGCGGATGTCGTCGTCGAGGAAGCCGGACCACGGCTCCGCGTGGATGTGTACGAGGGCGAGTGGTCGGCACTGCCCGATTTTCGATCGCTGCAGCCGGTTCGGACAAGCGAAGTTCTCGATCTTGATTTGTCGATCGCGCAGCGCGGTCACAACTACGCGCTGCGATACGAAACCTATCTGCACACCGAGCCCGGCGCGTATCGCATTTTCCTGGGTTCGGACGACGGAAGTCGCCTGTGGATTGATGATCGAATGGTCGTCGAAATCGATGGTGTCCATGGCTTTGAGTGGCGCGATCAGGAAGTATCGCTTGATGATCGGCCACACCGCATGGTGATCGAGTACTTCCAGGCCTACGGCGAAGCAGCTCTTCGCGTGGAACTCACTGGCCCGGGCCTGAGTCGGACCGAGCTGGCTGAACTTGTCTCACTGGATCCAACGCAGGACAACCGCTGGTTGGTGGAACCCCAAATCGCCATTCCTTCCGACCGGCGCGAGGCTGGCGAAAGGCTGTTCGTCGAGCGAGGGTGTGCCCAATGCCATCGAGAGGTCACGGATCGATCGTCCGGCACGCGACGCAGCGTGCCACCGCTGCAGGACTTGCAGGCGGAGCGTGGTTGTTTGGGCGAACAGGTACCTGCCGCCGCGCCGCAGTATCGGTTGACCGCCGTTCAGCTTGAGGCCCTGCGGGCTGCCGTCCGGTGGTTGCAGCAGAACGAACGGTCTCCCGCGCCAGCAGATCGCCTGCATTTGCAGATGGCGACCGCAAACTGCTACGCATGCCACGCGCGCGACGGCCGCGGCGGCATCGAACGGGCTCGCTCGGATTGGTTCGTATCCACAATCCCCGAGATGGGTGAAGAGGGTCGAGTCCCGCCACCGCTTGATCGAGTGGGCGACAAGTTGCAGGCCGAATATCTGCGGCAGCTGGTCCAGCAAGGTGGCAAGGAGCGGCCTTACATGAAGACGCGGATGCCCGGTTTTGGCTCGACGATCAGTGGATCCATCGCCCCATCATTGGAGGCGATTGATCTGAACCCAAGCGGCGCCTTGGATCTGGACTTCGATGAACCCGCACGGCTGCAGGCGGCGGGCCGGACTCTCGTGGGCGATCGCGGATTGTCCTGCATCAAGTGCCATACGCTGCGCGGGATCGGTACGCCAGGCATTCAGGCGATCGACATGCTGGCGATGCCGCGTCGATTACGTCCCGAGTGGTTCAATCGTTACCTGATCGATCCACAGCAATATCGACCCGGCACCCGCATGCCGGCGAGTTTCGTGGATGGACGTTCGGTGCTGACAAGTATTTACGATGGAGATCCCGCGGCTCAAACCGCTGCAATGTGGACTTATTTGAGTAGCGGCGACGTGATTCGCCTGCCGACGGGACTTGAACCACAACAGATCGAATTGATCCCCCGCGATCGCCCGATCGTATACCGCAACTTTCTGGCAGGTCTGAGTCCAAGCGGGATTGCGGTCGGATTTCCCGAATCGATTCACGGGGCATGGGATGTCAAGACATGCGGGTGGCGGTTGCTGTGGCGAGGCCCCTTCATCGATGCCAGCATGCACTGGGTAGGCCGCGGAGCAGGATCCCAAGGACCGCTCGGGGATGAGATCATCGACTTCGAGCGCCAATCGCCCGTGGCAATCCTCCCGCGCGTCGACGCGCCGTGGCCCAGTGAGTCCGTGACGGAGCACGGTGGCCAGTTCCTTGGCTATCGGCTTGATCCTCATGGCACGCCGACCTTCCGATACCGCGTGCCTGGCTGGGAGGTTCAGGATCGGGCCGTCCCGCAACTGGATGCAGATGGCCGCGCGTTCTTCCTGCGGACCTGGCAGGTGACGCGCCATGATTCGACATCATTGCCTCAAGATCCACTGGTGATCCGTCTGCTGGCGGGAGGTCCGATCGAGCGTCTATCGGCCAACAGCTATCGCCAGGGCGGATTGCAGTTGACATTGCGCGGAGCGATCGCCGACCAGGCACAACTGGTCGATACGGACCAAGGCCAGGAACTGCGACTGCCGATCAGCGATCCCCCGGCGACGATCGAAACCAAGCTTCATTGGTAGGTGCAGCGACGCGAAAGTTGCCGCCGCGGTGCGATCCGCACCGCGAGAACGTTTCTTGTCATCCGCCGGCACGCCGAACAATCATTCTTCGAGGACAGGATTCATGTTGACTTGCCTGCTGCTGTTGGCCGTGGCGGCCGCGCCGGACGAAAGCACCTACTACCCGATCGTCGTCATGGAACCGCCTGAGGGTGTCGTGCTGGAGGGCGGTGCGGTTTGTTTGCTGGAAGACGGAAGATTGGCGGTCGGAACCCGCCGTGGGGAAATCTGGATTGTCGATCAGCCCGAACAAGGCCAGCCGGGACCCGAAGCATTCCACCTCTTCGCTTCCGGATTGCACGAACCGCTGGGACTCGCCCAGCGGGATGGTTGGCTCTATGTCACGCAGCGACCCGATATCACGCGGATCCGTGATACCGATGGCGACGGTCTGGCGGATGACTTCGAGGTCTTCGCGGAAGGCTGGGGCGTCTCGGGCGATTATCACGAGTACGCGTTCGGCTCGCCATTCGACCGCGACGGCAATCTGTGGGTCGCGCTCTGTTTGACTGGCTCCTTCTCCAGCGAAGTTCCCTTCCGTGGTTGGGCAGTTCGCGTCACACCCGACGGCAATGTAGTTCCCACGACCAGTGGCCTGCGCAGCCCTGGCGGGATCGGCATGAATCAGGCAGGCGATGTTTTCTATACCGACAACCAAGGTCCCTGGAACGGAACCTGTTCGCTGAAACATCTGGTTCCAGGGAAGTTCGTAGGTCACCCCGATGGGAATGTCTGGTACGCGCAGGCAGGACCGCAGATGGGTCAGCGACCGGCGAATCCGACGAGCGACAGCCGGATCATGGCCGAAGCCGCCCGGATTCCGGAACTGGAACCGCCGGCCGTGATGTTTCCATACGTGAAGATGGGACAATCGGCCAGCGGCATCGCCTGCGATTCAAGCGACGGAAAGTTTGGACCGTTTCACGGACAGTTGTTCGTCGGCGATCAGATGCAGAGCATCGTGATGCGCGTCTTCCTGGAACAGGTCCAGGGACATTACCAGGGAGCCTGCTTTCCCTTTCGCAGCGGGCTTTCGTCGGGGGCGGTGGGAATGGCCTTCGATCCGCGGGGGGTACTCTATGTCGGGACGACCGCACGCGGTTGGGGTTCGCGCGGGAATCGCGAGTTCAGCCTGGAGCGGATCGATTGGTCGGGCAAAGTGCCGTTCGAAATCCTTGAAATGCGCGCGCGTCCTGACGGCTTTCAATTAGTCTTTACGCAGCCTGTCGACCGTGACTCCGCGACGCGGCTGGAGAGCTATCAACTAAGTACGTACACGTACATTTATCGAGCCGAGTATGGAAGTCCGGAAGTCGACCAGACGGAACCGCGAATCACCGCGGCGAATGTTTCAGACGATGGTCGGCAGGTCGACCTGCAGGTTGAAGGACTGCAGCGGGGACACATTCATGAACTGCATGCGGCGGGAGTGCGAAACTCGGACGGTTTGCCACTGCTGCACGATACGGCATACTACACGTTGAATTACCTGCCCACCGAGTAGCTTCCTCCGTTTCGCAAAACGCTGCATGGCGGACCCGCATGCGGCGCTAAAAGCAGATGCTCACACGGTTCCCATCGACCACTGCGCGGATCGCAGTCAGGTCGGGAATCAGCCGATCAGCTCCAGCGTCGCAAAGCTCCTCGGTTGAGTGCGTCGTGCGGACCGCGATGACGTGGGCACCGGCGGCGCGGGCAGCGCGGACGCCGGCGGGTGAGTCCTCGATCACGAGGCAATCGCCGGGATCGATCGCCAGGCGGTGCGCGGCGAGCAGATACGGCTCGGGGCTCGGTTTGCCGTGGAGCACATCTTCGGCCGTCACGATCGTGGATGGGACGACGATTCCGGCGAAGCCAAGGCGCGCCACGGCGACGGCGCGCGGCCCGCTGGTGGCGACCGTCCAGCGTGCCTCGGCAAGAGACTCGGTCAGTTCACGAGCGCCTGGCAGCACGCGCATCCCGTCGAAGTCGGTGGACTCCCCGGCGACGATCCGTTCCGCCTCCGCCTGCCGCGCCTTTTCATCCAGGTCGGGGGCCAGCAGCTGCAGGGTGTCGATGGGACGACGACCGTGGGCCGTTGCCATCACGTGCTCGTCGGTCAATCCCCGCGTTCGCCCCCAGGCGGTCCAATGGCGGCGGACGACCGCCGATGAATCGACGAGGACCCCATCCAAATCCAGCAGCAAAGCGGCGTAGTGGAGGCAAGGCATGGGGGCAAATCTTCGGGATTGTCACCCAAAGCGACGGCGACAGGGTGATGTTCGATCGGATAGATTGCCGGGGATGGTAGAGGAATCTGTCCCTGACGCCAGTAGCGGTCCGTTGGAAACGGTGGAGGTGCTGCTGCGCTCTGCGGCTGAATCATCCGATCGCGCGGCGCGGCAGAATTTGGTTTCCCAGTTCCTGAATCGTTTCAGCAATTTGCCCGCACCGATCCAGCAGCAACTCGATCCCGCGGCAATCGCCGCGGTTGAATGGCAGTTCGATCGCGATGACCGGTACCGCGTCCAGTTGTTGCGGTGTCTGGCTTTGATCGGAACACCGGCCAGTTTGGAGCTGCTGGTGGAACGGCTGACCGCCGCGCCGCCTGCTGATGGACGGCACGGAGCCTATGCACTCAGCCCGTTGTTTCAACGCCGCGACTGGCCGGTGGAGGCCGTCTTCCCGGGACTGCTCGATGGGCTGGAACACCCCTCGATCGTCGTCTCCGTGCTTGATCTGGCGAATTACGTGACGCGACAGCGGATGGTTGCCCAACATCCGGCCTGGACCCATCGGCAGACCTTGATTGACCTGCTCAGTGGAACACAAGGGCGGTTGGGTCAGCTGGCCAGCGAGCCACAGGCTTTCGGTGCTACGGTTTCGGAAATCCAGCGCGTCTTGAGTGATGGGATCGCGCTGTGTGTCAGTCTCTGCGACGCACTGGGGTGGTGTGACGAACCGCGGGCCGTCGGAAAACTGCGGCAAGCCGCCGAGTTGCCTCATCGCCGGATTCAACTGGAGGCAGCGGCCGCGCTGGCCCGATTGGGTGAGGCAGAGGGGCGTGACCGGCTGATCGATCTGGCTGCCGACCCCGCGGCGCGGCTGCGAGCGCTCGCGTATGCGGAAGAACTTCAGTTGATCGACGAAATCCCGCCGGAACACCGCAGTGAAGAAGCACGGGCGGTCGCAGAGCTGGCGGCTTGGCTGGGTCAGCCGGAACAGTTTGGCGTCGCTCCTGGACAACTCGAAGTGATCGACGCGCGGCGGCAGTATTGGCCCAGTTTCGAAGAGCCCCAACAGTGCTATTTGATTCGCTTTGCATACCGTTTGGGCCCGAGTCGCCCGGCGGATGAAGCCGGGTTTGATCATGGCACGATGGAGCAGGCCGGACGGACCTACAGCAATATCGGGATTGCCGGCCCGCTGGTGCATGCAGTCGCCGCCGACCTGCAAGACCTGCCGATCGACGACATCTACGCTTTGTTTGCGGGCTGGCAGGCGGAACACGATGACTTGTTTACCGTGCAGCCCGCCCACTGGAACCGCGCTCAACGGTCTCGGATCGAGGAACTCGGCGTGCAGCTGCAGGATCGTGGTTACGACGATCTGCAACCCCATAGCCTGGGGGTATTGTTCGAATCGAGTGCCTGGATCGGGTCAGCGACACGGGAAGGATCGCAAGGATTCATCGCCTTCGATGGCTCGGAACTGGTCTGGGCGCCGCAAAGCGGCCGAACTCGACCGCTGCAACAAGAAGACGTTTGGAATCTGTACAAAGGGCGACAAATGCTCCGCACGTTCAATCGACCCCACGGTTAGCCGCCTGCAGTGCATCTAGATCCTGCACACCGCCTGTTTCGTATCCTTTATTTCGTGAATCAGGATTTCGATTTGATGCTTCGTTCTGCAACCGAGGACCATCCGACGGGAGTCCAAAGTTATCCGGCGGAAACTCAGCCGTTCATCATCTATTGGTCCTACACATCCGTCTTGCTGGCGATTCACCTGCTGAGCTTGCTCGCGTTCCTGCCCGCGCTGTTCAGCTGGTCCGGATTGGTGCTGGCCATCGCGGGTCATTTTCTGTTCGGAATGCTGGGCATCACCATTGGCTACCACCGCTTGCTGACGCACCGCGGCTTCCGGTGCCCGCTTTGGCTGGAGCACACGCTGGCGCTGCTGGGGCTATGCAATCTTCAAGACAGTCCCGCGCGCTGGGTTGCCATTCATCGGATGCACCACCAGCACAGCGACCACCAGCCTGATCCGCATTCGCCGCTGGTCAATCTGCTCTGGGGGCACATGGGTTGGCTATTTGTCCGCGATCGGCGGCATGACACCGTGAGCCACTATGAGCGTTACGTGCGTGACCTGCTCCGCGACCCGTTCTATCTGCAACTGGAACGACACGGGATGTGGTTCTTTGTCTATATCGTTCATGCACTGCTGATCATGCTGGCCGGCGCAGCGGTCGGACGATGGCTGACGGGAACTTGGAGCGGGGCGGCTCAACTGGGTGCCAGCTGGTTCATCTGGGGAGTGGTCGTGCGCACGGTCTTCGTCCTTCACGGCACATGGGCCGTGAATTCGCTGGCGCATGTCTGGGGTTACCGCAACTATGAAACGCGGGACAACAGCCGCAATAACTGGCTGGTCGCTTTGCTGGCACACGGCGAGGGCTGGCACAACAACCATCACGCGGCGCCCCGCTCGGCCCGTCACGGGCATCGCTGGTGGGAATTCGACATGTCGTGGTGGGTGATCCGTTGCTGGGAAGCATGCGGCCTGGTCCACGAAGTGGTCGGGCCTAACGGGTATGCAGACGAAAGTCCCGATCCTGCCTGACAGGCGTATTGCCGCCCGTCGACATCGAAACAGCGCGGCCTGCGCGCGTTCGTCGGAAACTGTCCGTCAGGCTGAGCCTTAGGCAGAGATCCGTTCCAGTTTTGAAACGCGGCCCGAAGCGACCCATTCCGCGACGAACAAGTTGCCTTGCTGGTCAAAGCAAGCGTCATGAGGATGGACGAATTTTCCGTCGATCCACTGCTTGGGATCCTGTCGAATCGCAAAATCGCCTTTGGCCATCACCCGCTCGGCATCATCGCCCAGGCGAGCCACCACCTGGTTATCGGGACCGAGGATCGAAACGCGCGCCTTGAGTTCGGGAACGACCATCAGTGACCCGAAGGTATCGATGTTGGCAGGCAGGCCAAATCCAGGAAGTGTTTCGAGATACTTGCCATCCATGTCGAAGACTTGGAGCGTATCATGCGCGCGGTCGCAGACGACGATCCGCGCCGGATCGTGTCGTCGGTCGATCCAGATGCCGTGCGGCGTGTTAAACGTGCCTTGACCTTCGCCTTCCCCTCCGAAGCAGGACACCCACTTGCCTTCTTTGTTGTAGCGGTGAATGACCCAAGCGCCGTAACCGTCGGCCAGCAGGAATCCGCCGTCGTCCAGGAACGCAAAGTTGGTGGGCATGAATCGATCGCGGCCCCAGACCTTTTCGGGCTTCGTCGATTCACCCTCCGCATAGCGGCCACTTTCCATCGGCGCCCATTGCTGCCAGATCACTTCGCCTGTGGTCGTCAGCTTGGCGAACGTCTTCAGCTGCTGGTAAGCGCAGACATACAGGAACTGTTCCGAGCCTTCCTGTCGCACTTCGATGCCATGACCGCCACCCTGGAACTGCTCGCCGAACGCTCGGATGAAGGCGCCCTGCGGGTCGAACACAAAGATCGAAGGATGGTCCTTCCGATCCGCATTCCCTTCATGGATCACATAGAGCAGGCCGTCGCGATCAACGGCCACGTTGTGGGTGGTCTGCCATGTATAGCGATCGGGCAACTGGGGCCAGGCGTGATGAACCCGATAGCGATGATTGCCTTCACCGACGATCACTTCGCCCCCCGCGGCTTTGCGGCTGGTCACGATCATCGGCGCCGCGACAGCCGCGGCGGCACTAGCCAAAAAGCGTCGGCGTGAGAAGGACATGGCGATCGCTCCGGGTGGGGGCATGGGGGGAGGGCGGTGTCCGCCATTATCAGCGGAAAGGGGGGATGCCCAGGAATCAGTCTAACAACTGTTCGCAAAGCACCAGATCTTCGAAGGTCTCGCGGCGCCGGATCAGCTTCGCCTCACCGTTTTCGATCAGCACTTCCGGGGCGCGGTATTTGCTGTTGTAGTTGCTGGCCATCACAAAGCCGTAGGCACCTGCGTTTTCGAGCATCAGCCAATCGCCGACGGCGGCGACGGGCAGCAGCCGCCGGGTCACAATCCCGCCTTCGTCTTGCGTGAATATGTCCCCCGACTCACACAACGGCCCGCCCACCACTACTTCGTGTTCGATGCTCAGCGGACGCCCGTCGCGCGCGCAGATGCTGATCGGATGGTAGGCCCCATAGAGGATCGGGCGAGCCAAATCGTTGAACCCGGCATCCACCAGATAGAACGTGTTCTCACCCATCTGCTTGACCGCACGAATCTCGGCGATCAGACAGCCGCTCTCGGCGACCAGATAGCGGCCCGGCTCCAGTTCCAGCCGCACCGCATGCCCAAAAGCGTCCTGCAATCGCTGGCGCGTTGCATCCCAAAGACGGAAGTACTCGCCCAGATCGATGTACTGTTCGTTCGTCCGATAGGGAACCGGCAACCCGCCCCCGGCGCTGATCGTGGTCACCGTCCGACCGACACTCAGGGCGACCGATTCCAATGCCTTGCAGACCTGCCCAAGATGTTCCAAGTCGGTCCCCGAGCCAATGTGCATGTGGAGGCCCGTCACAAGGATCCCATGCCGGTCGGCGCGGCGCAAGCATTCATCCACTTCGCTGTGCCAGATGCCGTGCTTGGACTGCGGGCCGCCCGTGTTTGTCTTGCGGCTGTGTCCATGGCCAAACCCCGGATTGATCCGCAGCGTGATGCTCGCGCCGGGTAAACGTTCACCCAACTGATCGATCATGTCGGGCGAGCCGCAATTGCAATGAATCCCGTGCGCTACCACCAGCTCCAGTGATTCCTGATCGAAGATGTCGGCCGTGTAGACGATGCCACGTGGCTCCCCGCCGGCCGTATAGCCGGCCATCAGTGCGCGGCGCAGCTCCCCGGCACTCACGGCATCAACGACGACTCCCATGCGCCGCAAGCGATTCAAAATAGTCAGGTTGCTGCATGCTTTCTGGGCATAACGGACCGCATCGAACTGACGCAAATCCTCCACCCGCTGGGCGATCACAGCCCGGTCGTACACGTAACAGGGGGTTCCGAACTTTCCTACCAGCTCCGCGATTGCCACTCCGCCGAACTGTTGACGCTGCGTAGGGAAAGGTCGTGCCGGTCGTCGATTCGCCGTCGCGTCGGTCGCTACCGCCATAGGGTTCTGCCATATCAATGGATCGTGAACTGGATCAACCAACTGCACAGGTTACACCGATTCGCGGCCGACAAACATGGTCGGAAGCTTGAGAAAATCGAGCCTGGCGAGCGGTCAGGGGCTTGGCCCGGGCCCTGTTCGAGCCCTGCCTGCCGACTCAGCCCGGCAGGGGAATCCAGAGCAAAGTGAGGGGCTCCACCCGCAAGTCACTCTTTCGAGGAGTGAGCGATTGCAGTTCCAGTGGCAGCCGGTAGACATCGTAATCATCGTCCAGCTTCTGCTGCAGGCGCTCGCTGTCCGCCTCCAGCTTTTGCCGCTCGAACTGCAGCGATTCCAGGTTAAGTTCAGCGCGCGCCACATCGGCCTTCTGTTGAGCCGAACGGCTGGCCGAGGAGGCGGCACGACCGAATGACTTGCGGCGACGGCCCAACACCGCTCCCAGAACGGTCCCACTAAGTACGAGGATGGAGTCGTACTTGGAAGCGTCGTATTGGCTCTGCTCACGATCCAGTCGATCCTTCGCGGTTTGGACGCGACGCCGTAGTTGGTCGAGCTTGCGGTCGAGCGCCTCGCGAACTTTGTCGCGTTCAAGATCGCGCACCTCGCGCGCCAGCGGTTCCAGGGCCAGGCGAGCCTGCAGTTCATCCAGTCCGGGTGGCGCGTACTGCTTGAGCATCGGGCAGTAATAGATCGGCAGCGATTCGTTGCGGTACAGATATTCTTTGAACTCGGCAAGCCAGCGGCGGTAGTTGCCTGCGTTGAGCAAGGCGGCGGGCAAGTCTGAAAAGGGCCAGTCCCCCGGCGGCTCGCTCAGCAGAGGGACGGGGCTCGTCAGCGGCTCACTGGCCGCCCACAGGTCGTCCCCGGTGACGGCACGTCCCTCGCAAGCGCGAAACACCTCCACCCACGTATCCACCTTGGCCTTTCGCGCCACGAAGTGCAGCGAGCCTTTCCCCAGCAGATAAGGATAATACGTATACGTACTTTCAGACCCCAATCGATCGCGTGGCAGGAGAAATCGCTGAGTCACTTCGGCCGGCGGCAGCGGCCGCGCGCGTTCGATCGTGCTGCGCGGAGCACGTGGGCGATCATCGGGCTGCGCCGGGGGAACCGCGGGCTGGCCGGCGCTCTGGTCATGTGTCGTTTTCCGGGCCTGCATCAGCGCGGCGATTTGCGGTCGCGTTAACGGACCGTGCAGGTAGCTGAGCGCCCACCGCGACTGAAAGACCACGGGCTGTCGCTCATGCACGTTGTTCATCAAGAACACGCGCTTTTCCAGGCTCGAGAGCATCCGATCCAACTGCGCGCGGTCAAAGCTGGCACCCTGGCCGGTGATGACGCCTTCGAGCCCGTCGAGCATTCGCTGCTTGTCACGGTCGGTCTGCAAGCGTCCCAGAAACCAAGTCCCGATATTGGCAAGTCCCTTGTAGTCGAGGTCCACAGGGTTCTGCGTGGCCAAGACGATTCCCAATCCGTAAGCCCGCGCCTGCTTGAGCAGAGTCAGCATCGCACGTTTCGTCGGCGGCATTGAGATCGGCGGAAAATAGCCGAACACTTCATCCATGTAAAAGATCGCGCGCAGGCTGCTCGTTCCTGACTGATTCCGCATCCAACTGATGAGCTGATTGAGCAGGACGGTCACAAAAAACATCCGCTCGCTGTCGTTCAGATGAGCAATCGAGAGAATGCTCAACCGCGGCTTGCCTTCGGGAGTTCTGAGTAGTTGTGCGATCTCGAGCGGTTCGCCCGTTAACCAAGGGGCGAATGTCGGGGATGCGAGCAGGCTGTTGAGCTTCATCGCCAGCGCTTTGCGGTCGGCCAGCGGCATGAACGTTTCGAGATCCACGACGCCGACGCGATCGATACCGGGCGATTGGATCTTGCCGATCAGATCCGCCAGCGTCAGCGTCTGCCCGCGGCTCCATTGCTGTTCGAGAATTGTTGCCAGCAGGATATGTTCCGGGCTGCTCAACGGATCCGCCGTGATGCCCAGCAAGGCCAACAATCCACCGACCGCCGTCGCGATCTGTTCACGAAATGCATCGGGGTCATTCAGGATCGCCGCGGACGGAGCCGCGAAATCGCGGAGCACCGTCAAGGGCACGCCGCTGGAACTGCCTGGCGTGTAGATCGCCATGTCGACCGCCTCGCGATAGCGGGCGATCCTTGCGCCATCCTGGCCCCACTGAGCCAGGCCATCACGCCATGACTTCGCGACACGCTCGGCATACTGATCCACCGAAAGCTGTTGACGTTCCGCGTCGCTGGGTTCGATCCAGGGTGCGAAATCACTGGAGAGCAGGTTGGGGAAAGCCAGCAGCAGGTTTCCCAGGTCGCCTTTTGGATCGACAACGATCGCGGGAATGCCGTCTAAAGCAGCCTCCTCCAACAGCGCCATGCACAGGCCCGTTTTGCCGCTGCCAGTCATTCCGACACAGAGCGCATGAGTCGTCAGATCGCGCGCGTCGTACTGCACGGATCTGTCGAGCCGCTCGCCCCGCTGCAGGTCATACTCGCGGCCCAGATAGAACTGGCCAGGAATCTCGGGCTCTAGATGCGGGTCGGATGGTCGACTCATGGAAGCTCAGCGGTAACTCGTTCAGCGGACAAAAATTCTCCGTGTCGAGTCCCATGATACCAACCGGCTCTCATCCGCTTCGCAGCGGAGGTTCGCCGTCAATGGCGATCCCCATGAGGGTTGAAAAAAATCGGTGATACGGCGTGGCAGGGTGACTGGATTGCGACCAGCGCGAACTGAGTGAAATGGCGGTTTCCGTCGACCTGCCAGCCAGCTCAAGGACCCGTTGCAGATCCGGGCAGCCTCGGCTTGTGGCCGATCGGATGAGCGGTCCCATGCCACCCTCGCCGCGCGGTCGATCGATCGTCTAATCTACTTCCGCCCACCTGAGAAGGAATCCGCGCGATGCTGGAACTGCATGACAAGGTTTGCGAGACCACGGCGAAGATCCAGAAATGCTGGAACAAACGGCCGCGTGCCGGGATTATCCTCGGCACCGGCTTGGGTGGCCTGGTCGAGGAACTCACGATCGATGAGGCATTGGACTATCGCGACCTGCCGCATTTCCTCCAAAGCACGGTCGCCAGTCACCGTGGCCGATTGCTCTGCGGAACATTAGCCGGCGTGCCGGTCGTGGTGATGGAGGGGCGGTTTCACGCCTACGAAGGTTACGATCTGGCGCAGATCACCTTTCCTGTCCGTGTGATGAGGGCACTGGGCGCCGAATTGTTGATTGTCTCGAACGCGGCGGGCGGCATGAATCCCCATTTTCGGACCGGGGATCTGATGGTGATTGAGGACCATATCAATCTGATCGGCGACAACCCGCTGGTGGGCATCAACGACGATCGACTGGGTCCCCGATTCCCCGACATGTCTGCGCCCTACGATTTGCAGTTGGTCGCCCGCGCGAGAGAGATTGCGCGGCGCCATGACATCGCGCTGCAGCCGGGCGTGTTTGTGGCGGTCTTGGGGCCAAACCTGGAAACGCGCGCTGAGTATCGCTTCTTGCGAATGATCGGTGCGGATGCGGTGGGCATGAGCACCGTGCCGGAGGTGATCGTCGCGGTCCATTGCGGGATGAAAGTCGTCGGCTTCTCCGTGATCACCGACATGTGCCTGCCGGATGCACTCAAGCCGGCGCATGTCGAGGAGATCATTGCCGTGGCAAACGCCGCCGAGCCCAGGTTGCGGACGATGGTCCGCGAGACCTTGGTCCAGTGGATCGCGGCGGAAGGTGAATGAATCCCGGGAGCCGATCTCCATTGAAATCACGCGTCATCCGGCCGATGAAAGCCGTGCGATCCGATCCGCCGCGAGACTCGTCTCTGAACGGTCAGACCGAAGACGATGAGCTGCGAATGGCGGAGCTTTGTCAGGTGTTGGCGGAAGCATTCGGCGGCCGAGCTCCCGCGTGGGCGATTGTCTTGGGCAGCGGTTTGGGCGGCGTACGAGATGCGCTCAATCTGTTTGGATCGCGGTCGTGGTCGGAGCTGCCCCACATGCCCCGCGGTGCCGTCAGCGGTCACGGCGGCGAGCTTGCTTGGGGTACGCTCGAGGGGGTTTCATGCGCCATGCTATGCGGCCGCATGCATTGCTATGAGGGCTACACCCGCGCGGAGGTCACGCATTTGCTTCGTGGCTTGCTGGAGCTGGGGACGCGCCGTGTCGTCCTGACGAACGCGGCAGGCGGTCTACATCCCAGGCTGGCGTGTGGGGATGCCGTCGTGATCCGCGGACATCTGGACCGATTGCCGGGGTCAAAGATCGGCTGCGGTACAGCCACGCCACAGTATCCATACGACACGCGTTTGTCGGCCGTTGCCCTGCAAGCCGCGCGCGCCATCGGCTGGTCGGCTCGTGCTGGCATCTATCTGGCAACGACCGGTCCACTCTACGAAACCCCGGCGGAAGCGCGGTTCATGCGGGCGATTGGCGCGGATGTGGTCGGCATGTCAACCGTCCCCGAAGCGGAAGCTGCCGCACGGGCCGGCGCCGCTGTCGTGGGCGTGTCGATCGTGACGAATCTGCACCTGCAGTCGAGCACTGCCTCGCATAGCGAGGTACTGGACGTCACACGGATGACGACGCCCAAACTGACCGGATGGTTACGCAGATTACTTGCCGCCGCCGAGGCGTAACGCGGTCAGGCTGGCGATGGCTCCGCGCGGATCGCTCGGAGGAAACTCCACGGCCATCGATCACTGGGCCTTCGCAGCGCGCGGACGGTACCACGCGTAGATCAGTCCGCCGACCGCCAGGAAGGCAAGCGCAATCGCCACGCCTTGCGCGTGCTGCCGAATGGTCACCGACCGATCCTGCCAAAGCTGTAACAGACTCAGGCCGACAAACGTCAGGCTGAAGATCGCAAACAGCAGGGGCGGCCAAGGCCAGGCGATCACCGGGCGATGTCCGGGCGTGCCGCGGAGTGCAGGCAACAGCAGGCAGGCCGCCGTGCCAGCCGCGCTGACCGAAAGCAATGTCGCGGTGTAACTGAGCAAATCGATCGGCGAAAGCAACAACCCGATCGCCACCGCGGCTTGCAAAGCGATTGCAGCCCGCGGAGGAGCGTCCGCACGCGGAGCCAGCCAGCGCGGCATGTACCCGTCGACCGCCATCTGCGCAATG
>Ga0114939_10000338_pt1 | contig 39716 bp, 32 predicted proteins | sample AshMeaCrysSpring_FD_87196 | JGI IMG/M metagenome (GOLD analysis project Ga0114939, IMG submission 87196) | Groundwater microbial communities from Big Spring, Nevada to study Microbial Dark Matter (Phase II) - Ash Meadows Crystal Spring | ecosystem: Environmental > Aquatic > Deep subsurface >...
AATGAGCTAATGAGCTAATGAGCTAATGAGCCAATGAGCTAATGAGTTAATGAGCTAATCAATGCTGCCCACCTAACCATCTCTCCGCATCCAGCGCGGCCATGCATCCACTGCCTGCCGCAGTCACCGCCTGGCGATAGATTTTGTCCTGCACGTCTCCGGCGGCAAAAACACCTTCAATATTGGTCCGGGAACTACCGGGAACCGTTTTGATATAACCGGCCTCATCCATCTCCAGGAATCCCTTGAAAATGTCCGAGTTGGGTTTGTGTCCGATGGCGATGAAAAATCCATTCAAAGGGATGACCGTTTTCTCGCCTGTTTTGTGGTTGACAATGCGGACGCCTTCCACCTTGTTTTCGCCCAGCACTTCTTCCGTCTCACTGTCCCAGTATACCTGTATATTGGGCGTATTCAGCACCCGGTCCTGCATCACTTTGGAGGCACGCATCTGGTCCCGGCGCACAATCATATGAACCTTGGGCGACAGTTTACTCAGGTAAAGCGCTTCTTCCGCAGCCGTATCGCCGGCTCCCACAATCCCCACTTCCTTGCCGCGAAAGAAAAAACCATCGCATACCGCACAGGCGCTCACCCCATACCCGTTCAACCGTTGCTCGCTCTCCAGGCCCAGCCATTTGGCGGAAGCCCCGGTAGCGATGATGACCGCGTCGGCCGTCAGTTCTTTTTCTTCGTCTATCCATACCCGGAATGGCCTCCTGGAAAAATCTACGCTGGAAGCCAGTCCAAAACGGATATCCGCGCCCATCCGGGCAGCCTGCTTCTCAAAATGAACCATCATATCCGGTCCCTGGATGCCATCCGGATAGCCAGGGTAGTTCTCCACTTCGGTGGTGATGGTTAATTGCCCGCCTGGCTGGATACCCTGGTACAAAACAGGTTTCATGTTGGCACGGGCGGCATAAATGGCGGCGGTATATCCTGCTGGGCCGGATCCTATGATCAGGCAGTGTACGTGTTCAATTGTAGTGTGCTCCATAATTCAAAATGCTAAGATGGGGGCAAAGGTACAACGTAATGGCGGATTTGTTGGGTGACTTGAGTCGCCTCCGGAGCCAGGATTAACGTGTAATTAATCTACCCTTGCAGCAACAGGAGCAACCGAACCAGGCTGAATCAGGTTGATCTTACCTGGGTGGAATCAGGATGGAATGATACTGCGCCGCATAACCCCCAAAGTAACCAAGGGCCCCACCTGAAACATTACCCAGAACCTTGACGGGATTGGAAAAAGGATTGCCCACACTTTGATAGGTAAACTCCAGCGTTCTCCAAAAATCATATGTCGCCCTGTCGATATCGGCCACTTTAAGGGTAACTGTATCTCCGCGGTTAAAAAACGGATCCGCATCTTCCAGTGAAAGGTTTTTATTAAATCCCCGGTCGACAGGAAAAGTGTAGGTGGTTCCATCAATCACCTGATCATCAAAAACCGAATTCAGCCCCGGAAAAAAAGGCTCTTCATTGGTCTTGGTCCAATAGCGGATATAGTTTCCAAATCCGGGCTTGTCGGTTGCCCGCACAATAATTTTCACATCATTGGAATCATCCGCGGCTTCCACCTTCTCCCACCAGATGGAATCCACCCGCCGGGTGATTTCAGGGATGGTGGTAGACGCGGTATAAGTGCCCCCATCATAAAGGATCTCCAGGTCATATTTCCCTTTCAATTGCCCGATGATGGCCGTTGACGGGTTGGCCGGGTCGTTCGTATAAAAATAAATGCGGCTACCGTCCAGGTTCACCAGGGAATCCTCCCGGAGCCGGTGCCTCCGGCTGCCATCGCTCACATAAACTTCCGCGTTGCGGACCTGCGACCCTGCCAGGATCTCCGGGTTGATCTCACTGAAATAAGCCAGGCTTTTGGACAGAAAAACCACCGGGGGCCGGTTGTTTTCAATGGAAGCGTCCACCACCAGGGAAACCTCCCGCTCGTTGAGATCGATGTCGATGTCCTTCTCACAGGAAGCCAACCCGATCCAGCAGAGAAAGATCCACGGAAACTTTTTCATACGCTGATGATAACAAAGATACGCCGCTCCGGTTCGAAGCAAAAAAAGCCCCGCAAATGCGGGGCTGGATGCTTTACCTGGAAAGATCAACCCAGATAGGCTTTCAACGCATTGCTGTAACGCGCTTTCTGCAGGCGCTTGATGGCCCGCTCCTTGATCTGGCGGATCCGCTCCTTGGTGAGGTCGTATTTCTGACCAATCTGCTCGATGGTCACACCGTTTTCCCCATCAAGGCCGAAATAGGCATTGACGATCTCCGCTTCGCGCGGGCTGAGCGACTTAAGTACGCGGCGAATCTCGGCGCGAAGGGAATCTTTGATGACATCGTCGTCCGTGTCATCCCCACCCTGAAGCAGGTCTCCCATGGCTACATCCTCCGCTTCATGCACGGGTGCATCCAGGGAAGTGTGGCGGGTGTTGCTTTGGAAGATGTTGTTGATTTCCGTCTCGCTCATTTCAAGCAATTCGGCCAGCTCTTCCGTGGAGGGTTCCCTTTCATGTTCCTGCTCAAAAGCCATATAGGCTTTGTTCGCTTTGTTGTAGGTGCCAATTTTGTTTTGAGGCAGGCGGACTAATCTACCCTGCTCTGCCAACGCCTGAAGGATGGACTGGCGAATCCACCAAACAGCGTATGAAATAAATTTAAAGCCTTTGGTCTCATCAAAACGCTGAGCGGCTTTAATCAAACCGAGGTTGCCCTCGTTAATGAGGTCACTAAGCGACAATCCCTGGTGCTGGTATTGTTTTGCCACGGAGACTACGAAACGAAGATTGGCCTGAACCAGCTTATCCAGCGCTTTCTGATCGTTCATCTTGATCCGCTGGGCAAGGGTTGTCTCCTCTTCCGGCGTAATCATTGAAATCTTCGAAATCTCCTGCAAATACTTCTCAACCGCCTGGGAATCGCGATTGGTGATCTGTGTAGCTATCTTTAGTTGCCTCATACGTAATTTTACCGGGTTCCACTGGAATGCTCGCAGGTTTCACAGAGACGGGGAATAGGCAGAATAAAGTGTAAAAGATATGTTATTTCTGATATACCAACCGTGTAGTGCGTACAAAATTAAAACGCATCACCCAGAATTCATAGTTAACGTGAAAAAAAGGTTGAAAACAGGTATTATGAAAACTTTTTAAGATATGACAAATGCGGGCCCGGATTGTTCTGCGTTCAAATGTGAAGACCTAAATTCGCGCCATGTCCATCGATTTTAGGTCAGATACGGTGACAAAACCCACCGCGGCCATGCGCGAAGTGATGGCCAGCGCGCCTTTAGGCGACGATGTATTCGCGGAAGACCCTTCGATCAATGATCTGGAAAACCTCGCTGCCGGCCTTTTTGGCATGGAATCGGCCATTTTCTGCCCCAGCGGCACCATGACCAACCAGGTAGCCATTAAATGCCATACCCAGCCTGGAGACGAAGTGATCTGTGACGCAGACGCACATATCTACCAGTACGAAGGGGGCGGCATCGCTTTCAATGCAGGCTGCTCTGTCAAGTTGATCCAGGGCAACCGTGGCCGGATCACCGCCGCTCAGGTCCAGGCCTCCATCCAGCCGGACGATGTCCACAGGCCCGTTTCCCGACTCGTTTGCCTGGAAAATACTGCCAACCGGGGCGGCGGAAGCTGCTACGATTTCCAGGAAATCCAGGCCATCCGGCAGGTGTGCGATTCCGCAGGGCTCTCCCTGCACCTGGACGGAGCCCGCTTGTTTAACGCCATTATCGCGCATCAAAAGGATGATCGATGGCGGATGGCGGATGGTGGAAATACGCCTGGCGCGCCATCATTCATCAACCAACAACTGAAAGCTTACGGCAGCGCGTTCCACTCCATCAGCATCTGCCTCTCCAAAGGCCTGGGCGCCCCCGTGGGCAGCCTGCTCCTGGGAAATGCAACGTTTATCCGGAAAGCCCGCCGGGTCCGGAAGGTTTTCGGGGGTGGCATGCGCCAGGCCGGAATGCTGGCCGCCGCCGGTATGTATGCACTCGAGCACCATGTGGAGCGCCTCGCGGAAGACCACTTCCACGCCCAACTGATTGCTGAGGCACTGCGCAAAAAAGACTTCATCGCGGACCTGCTGCCCGTGGAAACGAATATCATCATCGCGGAAGTCAGGGTACCCTGGACCCCCGCCCTATTTGTAGAAACCATGAGACAAAAAGGCGTTCTGCTCTTCGCGTTTTCGCCTACCCGTTTCCGCATGGTGACCCACCTGGACCTGAACAGGGAAATGGTGGACCAGACCATTGACATCATTGAAAAACTTTAACCAGTCAGATACATATGTTTCCAGCCATATCGCCCCACAAAACAGCCGCCTGGCAATCCCTCCAAAAACACTACCAGGATTCCATGCGGGGAACGCAGATCAGGGCGCTTTTCAGCAAGGACCCCAACAGGTTTGACAATTTCTCCCTGCAGATCGGGGACCTGCTGTTCGACTATTCCAAAAACATCCTGACCGCAGAAACCCTTTCCCTGCTCATTTCGCTTGCGGAAGAATGCCAACTGAAGGAAGCCATGCAGGCGATGTTCAACGGCGAAGCCATCAACGCCACCGAATCCAGGGCCGTCCTCCATACCGCATTGCGGAATTTCAGCAACCAGCCCGTCCTGACGGGCGGCCAGGACGTCATGCCCGAAGTGAGGAAAGTGTTGGGCGATATGAAAGCCTGCTGTGCAAGAATTCATGGCGGACAATGGAAAGGCTTTACGGGTAAACCCATTCGGACCATCGTCAACATCGGCATTGGGGGGAGCGACCTTGGACCCGTGATGGTGACCGAAGCGCTCCGCCCCTACTGGATCCCGGGCATGCAGGTTTATTTTGTATCCAATGTGGACGGCACCCATATCACGGAAACGCTCAAACGCATCAACCCGGAAGAAACCCTCTTCCTGATCGCTTCCAAGACCTTCACCACCCAGGAAACCATGACCAATGCCCATACCGCGCGCAGCTGGTTCCTGGAACACGCTATGGACGAAGCCCATATCGCCCTTCATTTCGCCGCCCTTTCCACCAATGCTTCAGAAGTGGTGAAATTTGGGATCGATGAAAAAAATATGTTTGGATTCTGGGACTGGGTGGGCGGTCGCTACAGCCTCTGGAGCGCCATCGGCCTGTCCATCGCACTCACCATTGGATACGATCATTTTGAAGACCTGTTGAAAGGCGCGCACGAAATGGACAAACATTTCAGGAATGCCCCCTTCAACCAGAACATGCCGGTGATCATGGCACTGGTGGGACTCTGGTATACCAATTTCTTCGGCGTGCAGACGGAAGCCATCCTGGCCTACGATCAGTACATGCACCGCTTCGCGGCCTATTTCCAGCAGGGCAACATGGAAAGCAACGGGAAATATGTGGACCGCAACGGGCAGAAAGTCCCCTATGCCACGGGCCCCGTCATCTGGGGAGAACCCGGCACCAACGGGCAACACGCATTTTACCAGTTGATCCACCAGGGCACCCTGCTCATTCCGGCCGACTTCATCGCACCCGCTGTGAGCCACAATCCTACCGGTGATCATCACCCGAAACTGCTCTCCAACTTTTTCGCGCAGACAGAAGCCCTGATGAACGGCAAAAGCATGGAAGATGTGGAATCTGAACTGGCAAAACTGAGCCCGGAACAACGAAAGGCCATCGCCCCCTTCAAGGTGTTTGAAGGAAACCGTCCCACCAATTCCATCCTGATCAAAAAAATCACGCCCTTTGAACTGGGTAAACTCATCGCCGCATACGAGCACAAGATATTCGTGCAGGGCGTGATCTGGAATATCTACAGCTTTGATCAGTGGGGCGTGGAACTGGGCAAGCAGCTTGCCAACCGGATCCTGCCTGAGCTGATCACGCCGGAGCCGGTGGAAACGCACGACAGCTCAACGAATGGTTTGATCAATGCCTATAAAGCCATGAGAATTGGCTCCTGATTGAAGCATAAGGCCAATTGAGCCCGGAACACACCGGATCCACTTTCCAGCAGGCAGTTGCTAAAAACAATGAAGACAGGAATGTACCGGAGTCAGTACAACTACTGCTTGACGATTTTTTCAATCAGCCTTTCTGAACCCAGGTTGACTTCAAGCAGGTAAAGCCCTGCGGGCAGAGACAGGCTGCTGATGTCCAACTGAATGGTCTGCGTTCCCGAAACGATCAGTTTCTTCTGAACCAGGCTTCGCCCTGAGATATCCCGGAGATGCAAGGTTGCCTGCTGCGGACGCTGATCCCCAATGACCTGCAAGGTGATATTGTCTCGGACCAGGTTGGTCTGTACCCGGATGCGACCTTGATCCGATGCAGAACCCGCAATCACAATCACCTGCGAAAAACGATGGCTTCCATCCTGGTCCACGTTCTTCAATCGGTAGATGTTTTTGCCAGCTGCCGCTTTTTCGTCGCGGAATGCATACACAGAGGGTTTTCCCCTGGCTTCGACGCGACCAATATATTCAAACTCCCTCCCGTCCGCAGACCGCTCAATCTCAAAATGACTGCTCTCCGACTCAGATCCGGTCTGCCATTCCAGCAAAACGGCTTCCATCTTCCTCTGCCCGCTGAAACGAATCAGGGTCACCGGCAGGGCCGCAGCTGAAATCACCACCGGAAAATCCTCTGCCTGTCCATAAGTTGGATTGTAACAAGCATTCACAATATTCAATGCACCTCCATAAATGGTTCCCAACTCTGATATCACCCGCATCCGCAGGGGCGTGTTGACCGTTGTAGTCATCGGCACCGTGAAACTGCCAGACACGGTCATCAGGTAAGCCCCCGTAGGATTGATATTATTCCCATAAAATATTTCCTCCGTTGCATTGTCAAACACACCATTGTCGTCATAATCGATCCAAACCCTCAACTGCTCATATAGACCGCCCAGCGGACTCAGGTCCATGGTATAGGTTACCCCAGGTTGCAGCTGCGAAAGGCTGAGACAGCGATTCGCGGGCACGTATCCACCGTCGCGCTGTGCATGCCCGGACGTGAAATTCCGGCCATTCAAAGTCAGGTTGACGAGTCCGCTGTAGGCTGCGGAAAGACCGGTTGCACCGGTGGTGGGCGTACAGGAACTGTTAAGGGGAGCGGTAAACGGATTCAGCGGATAGGTGGTCGATTGCCCCCACGAGGTAGCCAGTCCTTTCCGATAAGGGCCCTCTGCTGAAGCCAGCATCACTGCTTTCTGCCCGGCCGTAAACAAGGTGGCACAATTGGTATAGTTCATGTAATTGTGCTCCGTGTTGATGCTGTAATTGCCCCCGGTGCAGGGATTGGGGCCGGTGCGACAAACAAAGCCTACAGGCAGTTTGACCGGGTCTGTATCACATACCCGATCTCCTTCTGTCACGCAGTTTGCCTCCGCGTTGCAGGGATCAGGCGTTCCGTCCTGCGGCTGTCCTTCGAAGGGATGCAATAACCCAAAAGCATGACCGATTTCATGGGGCAGGGTTTTCCGGTTGGGCAGCATTTGCGAAGTCAGCATCACCGTACCGTCGCTCAACGGAAATGGACCAGGAAGTTGCGCGAATCCGGCGATGAAACTGCCGGGTGACAGCCCATCGGCCCCATCAATCCTATTGACAAGCCAGATATTATAATAGCGATAGGGATCCCAGCGACTGAAATCTTTAATCACCTGGGCATCCACACCGTCCGAATTTTGTCGGTTCACACCCCTTGCCGCATAATTCGAAATGCCGGATCCATCTACCCGCACAATGCCATTGGTTGGGTTGCAATTGGGATCCCTCGTTGCCAATACAAACTGTATTTCGATATCCCCCACACCCTGGGAACCGGGCGCAGAGCCATTGTAGACCTGGTTGAGGTATTGAATCGTCTGTTGGATCTGCAGATCTGTGGGATTGTAGGAACTGCCCACTGCACCACCGGTATGCACTACATGCACCACCACCGGGATCGAATAAGGTGCAGCGCCTGGACGGTTGACCTGACCGATGGGATTTGCCTTTATATAGGTTTCAATCCAGCGGGTACTTTCTTCAAATGCTTTTCTGTAAACGGAATCCTGGGCCATCTGTTTCTGATGTCCTGCGTCAAATCCACAAAGGGGCTGGGACACACCCACTTGGAATGAAAAAAGGGTCAAAACCCAGGCCAGGAAGGTTTTCTGCATAAGAATGGTTGGACCATTCTATATCGAAAACCGGGCCGCTTTAGTATCCTCCCGGGAAAAAAGAAACCCCGCAAAATGCGGGGTTGAATATGAAGCAATTAGAATTGGTTACCACTTATCTACTTCCTCGGAAGCCGTGTCATTCTGTTCCGTTGCCGCCACCGGTGCAGGGCTAACCTCCAAAGGTTCAACAGGTTTGGCAACAACTACCGGGCTACCATTTTCCATTTCTGATTCATAGCCTTCTTCACCATCATGCTCATGGTTAAAGGCATCGAAATCGAAATCGGGCATCAACTCGGTTTTCACATGATCCACTGCCTCGGTGAGGGCCTTGATGAATTTATTGAAGTCTTCCTTGTAGAGGAAAATCTTGTGCCGATCGTACCCATCATCATTGAACCGCTTGCGACTTTCCGTAATGGTCAGGTAATAATCATTCCCACGGGTTGTGCGCACGTCAAAAAAATAAGTCCTTCTCTTACCGGCACGGATGCGCTTGCTATACACGCTGTCCATTCGCTTGTCGTTGTTGTCGTACCCCACAGTAGTTGTTTTGGTTAAATATGAATCGCTGTTATTAGCGACAAACAAAGATAAAATTGTTTTTGAATTGTCAAAATTTGGTTAATTATTTCGAAAAAGGCCGCTAAACCGCGTCCTTACTGCATTTACGGCGCCTGTTCATCCTCTGACAGGTCCTGTTGTTTTCGGAAGAGCTCCGCATAGATGCCATCTTTGTCCAGGAGTTCCGCATGCTTTCCCCGCTCCACGATCCGGCCCTCGTCCAGGACAATGATCTGATCGAATTCAAATAACGAAAATATCCTATGGGTAATGATGATGGCAGTTTTTTCCTTCATCGCCTCCCCAAGGCCGGAGAGGATCCGTTTCTCCGTCCTTGCGTCCACTGCACTCAGGCAATCATCAAACAGCAATAGCTCCGCGTCCTTGCACAGCGCACGGGCAATGGACAGTCGCTGTTTCTGTCCCCCGCTCAGCGTTACGCCGCGCTCTCCAATCATTGTCTGGTAGCCCTCCGCGAAGCCCTGGATCTCCCTATCCACGGCAGCGGACGACGCCGCCTTCCGGACCATTTCTTCATCTGCCAGGTCATTGCCGAAGCGGATATTATTCATTACAGTATCGCTGAATAGAAAAACGTCCTGGGGCACATAGCTTATTTTCCTGCGCAGCGATGCCAGTAAATAACCGCCAATCGGCCGCCCGTTCACCCGGATCTCACCGCTGTCAGCTTCATACATCCGCATCAGCAATTGTGCGATGGTGGTCTTACCGCTGCCGGTTGATCCAATGATGGCAATTTTCTCTCCCCTGGAGACATGCAGGTCGATTCCCTGCAAAGCCCGGATGCCCGTATGCGGGTAAGTGAAATGAACGGATCGGAACTCAATATCGCCCAATGTTTCCAGTTCGATGGCGCCAGGTTTGTTGGCAATCGTAGGCCTGGTCTCGAGGAACTCATTCAGTCTTTTCTGGGAGGCAGAAGCCCGCTGGATCATGGACGCCACCCATCCAATGGCGCTTACCGGAAAGGTCAGCATATTGATATATACCACGAATTCCGCGATGGTACCTGCGGAGATTTTATGATCGATCTGATAGATGCCTCCCATCAGGATGGTCAGCAGGGTACTCAGCCCGATCAGCAGGCCGATGGCCGGGAAATAAACTGCCTCCACCTTGGCCAGGTTCACCGCGCTGTGGCGGTAAGCTTCCGCGTTTTTTTTGAAGAAGCCAAGCATTGATTTTTCCTGCACAAAGGATTTGATGACCCGGATGCCGGAATAAGACTCCTGCGCATTGGTGGTCAGGTCGCTTAGCTGGGACTGGATCAGTTCGCTTTTCCGGTTGATGATATTATTGACGTAGTAAATGGCGATGGCAAGGATAGGTAAGGGCGATAAAACATAAAGCGTGAGTGTCACATCCTTCCGGAACATGTAAAATAAGCTGAAACTGATCAGGGCCGTCAGGTTGATGAGGTACATGATGGCGGGGCCGGTATACATGCGGACACGACTCACATCTTCTGCCATGCGACTCATGAGGTCTCCCGTAGAGTGGGTCCGGAAAAACTGCGTATCCAGCAACTGATAGTGTTTGTAGACATCATTTTTCTGGTCGTACTCAATATGCCTGCTCATGACGATGATGGTCTGCCTCATAAGAAACATGAAAAACCCCCTCAGCAGCGCAAAAGCAAGAAGCAGGAGACCGCAGAACAAGATCAGTTTTCCAAAATCAAATTGCCGGTCTTCGAACCAACGTATAAACCGTAAAACCAACGGATCATAAAAGGCCTGGATGGCCGTGGAAGGCGTGGCACCTGAATTGCCGGAAGCCAGGTGCAGTTCTACTTCGTCCACCACATAACCGGTGATCTGCGGAGCCAGTATGCCAAAATAATTGGAGATGACGATGAAGAGGACACCTAATAAAAGCCTGCCCCGGTATTTCTTCAGATATACATGAACCTTTGCAAGCTCCCTCATTGCGGCAAAGTTAACAGATCAGGGTTAATCCATGATGAATCCTTCCCGCCAGGTGCGCACTCCAGCATTCTCCGGAGGGTGTCCCTTCTCCTTTCCAGGCAGGTGCCCCAGGGCTTCTCCCGGAAACTGCCCCAGGCTTCGCCCAAGGGGGACACCTTCCAGCAAAGGATGGATATCTTCCGGTGAATCGCGTGCACTGATTTTGTGATTATGGCTGCTTGTCTTACATTCGCGCCGGAGAGATGGCAGAGCGGTCGAATGCGGCGGTCTTGAAAACCGTTGAAGTGAAAGCTTCCGGGGGTTCGAATCCCTCTCTCTCCGCTCAGCCCACCCAAGCTTTAGCCAGGTGGGTTTTTTTGCAGGGCTACAGTAAACAGTCCGCTGGCTTCTACTCCCCAGCATCTTTGCTTTTCCTTTTTTGGTTTGACCCGTAAATTTGAATGATGCCGCTGCAACGACATACCGCACTCATCCCATTTTCCCGGGAGCACCACAACGGACTGATGCTGGTGTTGAAAATAAAAAAGGGGAAACAGTTTGGAGTCGCACCCGCCCGCTTGGCACCCTATATCCTGGATGTTTTTGAAAAAGAACTGGATCCTCACTTCATCACAGAGGAGGAGGGCATCTTCCTCTGGCTGGAACCGGACCATGCACTGAGGCAGCGGGCATTTCAGGAACATGCGGAAATCCGTGCACTGATTCAACAGATTAAAGTGGATCCGCAGAACTTTTCCCTGCAGGAAGCGTTTATGCATCAACTCGAAGCGCATATCCGATTCGAAGAGCGCATCCTGTTTCCGCATCTGCAGGAACATTTTCCGAACAGTCTTGAGGCGCTTGCGCTTCACACACCGGCCTCCCCTTCCTGTCATAACGATGCTTATTGGCCAGATCATTTCTGGCTGCCCGCAAAAACCTGAATATGGATATTGACCTTCCTGCTCCAGAAGCCCAACAACAACGCGTAGTAATCATTGGCGCCGGATTTGCCGGGTTGCGACTAGCCAGAAAACTCCCCGCCCGCCATTTCCAGGTGGTACTATTAGACCGGTTTAACTACCATCAGTTTCAGCCCCTGCTCTACCAGGTGGCCACCAGCGGCGTTGAGCCCAGCAGCATCAGTTTCCCCCTACGCAAGATTTTTCATCACCGCAAACAGGTGCTGATCCGGATCGCGGAAGTGGAATCCATTGAACCCAACCTGAAAAGAGTCAGGACCAGCATCGGGGATATTCCCTATGATCTGCTCGTGCTGGCCCAGGGCGCAACCACGCATTACTTCAACATGCCGGACATCGCCCAACACGCATTTCCAATGAAATCCGTCCCGGAAGCCCTCCTACTCCGCAATACCCTGCTCCAAAGGATTGAAAAAGCGCTCACCCTCGAAGACCCTCAAAGCAAACAAGCGGAGCTGAATATCGTGGTGGTGGGCGGAGGCCCTACCGGAGTGGAACTGGCTGGAACGCTGGCCGAAATGAAAAAGAAAATATTACCAAGGGATTTTCCGGAAATCGATTTCAGCGCGATGCATATCTACCTGCTGGAAGCTTCACCCAGGCTGCTGGGCGGCATGAGCCAGGAATCTGGTGAAAAAGTGCGGAAATACCTGGGCGGGCTTGGCGTGGAAGTCCGGACTGAAACGGCCGTGACCGGATACGATGGAGAAAAGGTGTCCCTGAAAACCGGCGAAGTCCTCAACTCCCGCACCCTGATCTGGGCAGCCGGCGTAAAAGGCAATCAACTGAAAGGACTGCCAGCAGAGGCCGAAGCGCCGGCATCACGGATACGGGTAGACGAATTTAACCGGGTACCGGGTCTGCCTGATGTCTATGCATTGGGGGACATTGCATTCATGCAGTCTGATGATTATCCTAAGGGACATCCCCAGGTGGCACCGGTGGCCATTCAACAGGCTGACGCACTCAGCAAAAACCTGGTTTCGGAGATCAAAGGACAATCGCCCAAAGGATTTAGATACCGGGACAAGGGGTCGATGGCTACGGTGGGCAGAAACCTGGCCGTTGCGGAAATGGGAAAACTCAGGTTAGGCGGACTCATCGCCTGGCTGGCCTGGATGGCCGTGCACCTGATGTCCATTGTAGGCGTCAAAAACAAGATCTTCATTTTTCTCAACTGGACCTGGCAATATATTACGTATGACTCATCGCTGCGTCTGATCATTAAGCCCGCCGTTAAACAGGACGAAAAATCTCCCGGTTGAAGGGCAAGTGCCTTTATCTGCTTACTGACTTTAGCATGATTTAATACAGGTTTCCCGCATGATCCACCTGTTTCAGCCAGAATGGATCAACCAGTTTGTCCAGGAGAACAGCAAATTCCGCCCTTGTAATAGGCCTATGGGGTTCAAAGTTTTTGAGTTGCCATTGGGGCCATGCGCTGCGCAGCTTGTCCGTCATCGCTTCATCGCTCCCCGATAGCCATTCGTGATCAATTTTATACTGGTCTGCAAATGCTTTAAACACCGTCAGCGCGTCCCGGATCTGTAGCGTTTCATGTTGCATGTTGGGCAGGTTGATATAGGCTGCGATATCTTTTTTCAGCGTGATCACCTGAACCGCTGAGTCCGGGTAAAACCAGGTGCGGTTGGCCCAGTGGTACGGCTCTCCCCTGCCCCGCAGGATACCCGTGGCGCCGATGCGCTGGATGGAAAGAAAATGGGGGTGTTGGGGCGATGCATCGTAGTAAGGCATCAGATACGCCCCGTTTTGAAGCAATAACCACTGCACTTGTCTGACCGGCACCAGCCTGGCTTCCTGTTTTGTTTTCACGGCCAGTCCGGCCAGTGCACCTGCCGCCTGGCCTGTGAGCATGACCACGGGTTGAAGCCGCGTGGTGCCATTTGCGGCATTGCTGACGCTGATGCCTTTTTCAGCTACAATCAGGCCATCCTGCGAAGCGGGGATGAGGGCTCCCAGGGGAATATTAAAGGAGGGCACGGGATAAAATCCCAGGTGCTGAGGGGCCAACTGGTTTTCCCGGTGATGATGGTCGATCGGATAGTCGCCTACCGAAATCCCGGTCCTATATAAAGCCATCGGTCCGTCAAATGGGCGTGCGATGTGCTGAACCTTAAACCGAACAATGCCTCTTAGCCTCCTCCCCTCCCGGTGATAAGGGATCAAGGGAAGGCGGTCGGCCGTAGGAAACTCATCATCAGCCAGGCCCAGGTTTTTGAACCCCAGCTCCTGCTGAATGAAATAGATAAATTGAAGGGTCCTGGCTTTTGCTTTTTTCAGCGCTTCCTGTCTTTGCGCTTCATTCAGGTTTACGAGGTTCAGGTAATAATCATTGCCATGACTTGGCCAGTTGATCATGTACTTGTTGCCCGGAAGTTTTCCGTAGGCCAGCATTTTATGCTTGTCCACGCGAGAATAGAGTTTGGCGGTATCTGAACAGTAATCGCTGCATGAGCAGTCGAACAGGCGCGGATCATAGCCATCCGGCCTCACCACCGTACAGTCCGCCATCGGCCCATAGTCTTTTAAGATAGCCGTATACGTTAGGTCCTGGATGATATCGTTGGAAGCCTTGATGTGCAAGCCTTCTTTGGTCAGGCTATCGGCTTCCATGCCCAGGTCAAAAGGCACTTGAGCAGCCGCCATCAGGTCTCCCAATTCGGTGGCGTCAATGGTCTGGGAAGCATGGATGCGGATCTTCGACCCATTGCGGACTTGCACAAATTCCGCACCTGCGATCCTGTTTTTTTGCATGACCACTTTCAACAGCCGGCACCCGTAAAGGATCTTCAATGAACTGAGGGGCGCGCAGAATGACTTCAGTATGCTGTCAGCCACCCTTGGCTCAAACTGTGTTTCGCTGACCCAGCCGGTAGCCAGTTTCCGGGCACCACCATATCGTTCGTATAATTTCTGCCTGAACTCGCCCCAGATCCCCGAGGGCAGGGCATGGTTTCCGTCTACTGCGGACACCCCAGCAGCGCTGAGCATGCCGCCCAGCCAGGGACCCGGCTCCACGAGGATGGTGGGTACGCCCATCCTGCCCAGTTGGATGGCGGCAGCCGTGCCGCCAACGCCACCGCCTACAACAAGCACCTGGGTTTGCAAGGATTCCTGGGCCCTGACAGCACCTGTCATGGCAACGACCAGGGTCAGCAATACCAGGTGGATCGATATCAATCTGCCCGGATTCCGGTGGGTTTTTAAGCGCAAGACAACTATTTGACCAAAGGTAATATAGAGGTAAGATCAATCCTGTAGTTTTCCGGAAACGATTTACATGAACGCACAAACAAACAGCCTCAACTGGTTTGAGATTCCTGTGACGGACATGGCCAGGGCAAAGCATTTCTACCAGGTAGCATTTGGCATTCACATGCAGGAGATGAACATGGCGGATACGGAAATGGCCATGTTTCCCTGGGAGAATGGAAGCGGCAAAGCCAATGGAGCATTGGTCAAAAGCGAATATCATGTGCCCTCTACCACCGGCGTAATGATCTACCTGAATGCCAACCCGGACCTGGAACCCGTCCTGGGCAGGATCGCTTCGGAAGGTGCACAGGTAGTCATGGGCAAGACCTTTATAGACGCGGAGACCGGTTATATGGCCTTCTTCATTGACACGGAAGGCAACCGGATCGGGCTTCACTCGCAAGGCTGAGCCTTTCGAACGTAAAAAAAAGTTCTCCGCAAATCGATTATCTTTGCGTGCACCGCTTTATTGCCCGGAGAGATGCCAGAGTGGTTGAACGGGGCGGTCTCGAAAACCGTTATACCCGCAAGGGTATCGGGGGTTCGAATCCCCCTCTCTCCGCCGCAGCCCGCCGAAGTTCGGGAGAAGATTGTCTTATTCCGGTGGGATCAGGCGTGCAAAATCCGTGGAAGCTGAAAATCTTATCTCCGCCAGTTGCAGGTCAGGCATAGAACCGCCGTTTTGACTTAAATCCGTTGAATCCTTGCCTTCATCCCCCGGTCCGATGCTCAAAGGGCTGCAAATTGCTCAGTTTTCCCGCCATTTACTCAATCAAGCAAATTTCAGTTTTAAGTATGGGGGTACTTTGCCAAAAACGATATGACAAAGCAATTCGTTTTCATTCTGGTACTCTCCTGCAGCACATATCTTGCCCCAGGGCAGCAGAAATCCATTCATGACATACTTGAATGGCCATGGCATATCTCCGAACAGCTTATGAGCGGTGTTGGGGATCATCGGTCGCTGCCCAGACAAACTGTCCTTACCCTGCGTCCCGATTTCACTTGGAACTCCACTGAACATATAGAAGGCGTGAAAAAAGGCAGCTGGCGTGAGGCAGGTAAAAACAAAATCATCCTGATTTTCTCCAAGAGCACAGAAGCAGAACTACTTTTACAGGATGATTACTTGCGCCGTATTTTAACAACCCGGATAAAGTAAAATACAGGTACCGCATTGACGGACTCGACAAGGAATGGAAACAACTTGGCAACAACAACAGGCTCAGGTTGACCTCCTTGCCGCCTGGCCGGTTTAGATTAAATGTGCAGGCTTCCCTGGATAACGTTCATTGGGTTGGTTCAGAAGACAATCTATTCTTCCGTGTGAAAGAACCATTCTGGCTCCGTACCTGGTTCCAGGTGCTCAGTACGTCAATTCTTGCAGTCAGTGTACTTGCTTTAATTGGGTACCGAAATCGGAAATTTGCTGCCAAACAGGCATTGGAACGAAAGTTGATGGAAACCCGCCAGAAAATCGCCGACGCGGAAATGCAGGCCCTTCGTGCGCAAATGAACCCGCATTTCATTATCAACTGCCTGAATTCGATTAACCGGTATATCGTAAAAAGTGATCAGGCCACGGCATCCCTGTACCTGACGCGATTCGCAAAACTGATCAGGCTGATCCTTGACAATTCCAATAATCAAACAGTCAGTCTCAGCAATGAACTTGAAGCACTCCAACTCTACGTACAAATGGAAAGTATCCGTTTCGACAACCAATTTACATGGGATATCATCGTAGATGAAGGTGTACAGTCTGACAATACTCATGTGCCTCCGCTGATTATACAGCCATATGTGGAAAACGCGATCTGGCATGGCCTGCTGCATAAAGAAAACGCCGGCCACCTGTGCATTCACATACGTTGCGCCAAAAGTGGATTCCTCGAAGTGATCGTGGAAGACAATGGCGTTGGAAGGAAAGCCGCACGGCAGCCGCGGAGCAAGACGGTCTCCGCCAATAAATCCCTGGGCATGAAGCTCACCCAGGAGCGACTCAGCCTGCTTAACCGGAACTCATTACTGCATGCAACAGTGGAAGTGGAAGACCTTTTTACCAATGAAGGCGAACCAGGTGGAACCAGGGTATCCTTAAATATTCCCATCGACAAAGTATAAAAAGCAACTTATGATCAAAGCCGTATTGGTGGACGATGAGAAAAACGCACTTGAAATGATGGAGTGGCTGATCAGAACTTATACACCGGAAGTGTCGATCGAGGCCGTGTGCGCCAGTGCACAACTTGGGATAGATGACATTGAAAAGATCAATCCGGACGTGGTGTTCCTGGATATAGAAATGCCCAAGATGAATGGCTTTGAAATGCTTGAGAAGTTTGGCAAATTCAGTTTCGACGTTGTGATTTGCACCGCCTATGACCAGTTCGACATCAAGGCTTTCAGGTACAGCGCGTTGAACTACCTGTTGAAACCGGTAGATCCGGATGACCTGAAATCAACGGTAAAGCGAATCCAGGAGAAGAAATGCATCCCCTCGAGCGAGCAGTTCTCCATGCTGTTACAACAACTGAAACAACAGGACCGCGCAACACCGCAGAGGATAGCGCTCACCACGCACGACGGGCTTGTTTTTGTCCCCACGGCAGACATCCTGTATTGCGAGGCGGAGAGCAATTATACGCTTGTGATATTGGATGGAGGAAGGAAAATCCTGGTCTCGAAAACCCTGAAGGAAATCGACGAAACCCTTTCCGGTAAAGACTTCTACCGGGTTCATGGCTCATACCTGGTGCATATCGGCAGGATCAAGAAATTCCTTCGCGGAGACGGAGGGTACCTTGTTATGGACAATGACGCACAAGTACCCATTTCACGCAGCCGGAAACAGGAATTCATGGACCGTTTTCCGAAATTCTGATTTTCCCCCGAAAAAAGTTCACTCCTACAAGCGTTTTTTATACCAATCACTCAAAAAATCAACCAGTGGCTCATTGGTCAGAGTGCCGGCTTCATCGTCCGTATATTTTTGTTTCATAAAACAAAAAAACACACAATGAAAAGCTACATCAAATTGCTCGCGGTTCTATTAGCAACAATGACGTTTCTGGCATGTAAGAAAGATGAAACGACCAATACGCCAAAAGCAAATCTCCAGGGAATTTACGAAGGACAATGGGGGTCAGGATCCCAGGCACCTTCCAATTTCATCAAATTCGAATTTAAGGCGGACGGTACCATGAAGCGCTTCGACGCTCAAGGAACCGTCATCGCTTCAGGTTCATGGGCCCTGAACGGTATCAATTTCGAATGTACTTACACCCATTCAGACGGACAGGTGCATAAGATTGCAGGCTTATACACGGATTTCGAAGGGATTATTATGGGTACCTGGGGCTGGGCTCCCAGTAAAGCCAATGGCGGCACTATGGAACTGAAGAAAAAGTAAACAGGAATGACATGTGGTTGGATTTGAAAACAGCGGTCTGAAGCCGCTGTTTTTTCAAGGTACAAAGTCAATAACCGATGCAGGTATTTCCGGAAATCGAAAACAGAACTTTCAGATATCGAAAGCAACCCGGCAACTGCATCGGTAGCTTTGTAGAAACGAAGGCGGTATGTGTACATTCGATATCCTGGCTTCTTCTCCTCAAGGGTATATCGCCCGTTGCAATCAATGCAGGAATCTGGAAATAGCGTTCGGAACTTCGCTTGCTTTTCTTCCTGATCGCAGACTGGAAGACTTCTTATTCTATATCAGAGACATGCTCCCCGATGCAAATCAGGTGAATCCGACTCAGAAAAAAATTATCCTCAACCTGGCTTCCACGGAAGCCCTCCAAATGATCCTTACACCATCGGAGCTGCACCAGTTATTCGACTTACTGGATCGTGCGCTGGACGAAATGCGCGCACGTTCGATCCTAAACCTGTTCAACGCTTAGGAAACCACATAAAAAAACCCCGCATTCGCGGGGTTTTGTGGGAGTTGACGGGATCGAACCGCCGACCCTCTGCTTGTAAGGCAGATGCTCTGAACCAGCTGAGCTAAACTCCCCTTCCCTTTTTGGGAGTGCAAAGATAAGCGGCCAGCCATTTTTTCCAAATAAAATTTTCACCCCCTCGGGGATATGCCAGGAATCAAAGTTGGCGCGGAGACGCTGAAAATCAGCGTTGACCTCTCTCAAATGCCGGGATTTCCAACCTGAAAGGTGGAAAAACCAGCCCTATGGGACTTTCCCTCTTTTTATTCGTCCCTATTCGATGTAATTTTGCCTGAAATACCGGGTTATGACCCATCAACCGACCCAGCCGGCATATGATTTTGAAGAGGAAGTGGACGTTCTGGATGCAACCGACCGTTCACACAGCCTTATTGTGTGGAACGATGAGGTCAATACATTCGAATGGGTCATCGATGCACTGGTTGAAATCTGCAACCATTCCGTTGAACAGGCGGAACAATGCGCCATGATCATACACACCCATGGAAAGTATGCCGTTAAACATGGCTCCTTCGAAGAACTGAAACCGATGTGTGATGCCATCACAGACCGAGGCATCGGCGCCACCATTGAAGTCCTCTCCGAATCCTGAAATCACTTAACCCGCCCCGGCGGTTGAAACCATGCCCATATTCCCGCTGGACAACAGCATCGAGTTCCCCCACCCTTCCCTGGCGGAACCGGATGGTTTACTGGCCATTGGCGGCGATCTTTCGGCCGCGCGATTGCTGCAGGCCTACCGTGCAGGCATTTTTCCATGGTTTGAAGGCGATGTTCCCCTCTGGTGGAGCCCGGATCCGCGCTTCGTGCTTTACCCAAAAGCCCTGAAGGTCAGCCACAGCATGCGGCAAATCATACGGAAACAAACTTTCACGTATACCCGAAATAAGGCATTTACGGAAGTACTCAGGTCCTGCAAAACGATCCACCGCCCCGGCCAGGGAGGCACATGGATCACTTCAGGCATGGAGTCTGCGTACACGGACCTGCACCGGAAGGGATATGCCATCAGCGCCGAAGCCTGGGTGGACAATGAACTGGTGGGCGGTCTTTACGGCATCCGCATGGGCAAGCTCTTTTTCGGGGAAAGCATGTTCAGCAGGCAAAGCAATGCCAGCAAATTTGCCTTCATTATGCTGGTCCGGGACCTGGTGGAAGAGGGCGTGGTGCTGGTGGATTGCCAGGTGCATACCGCTCACCTGGAAAGCCTGGGCGCGGAAATGATCAGCCGGGATGTCTACCTGGGCATGTTAAAAAAATACATCTGACGCAGGGGCTTACCCAACTATTTTCCAAATTTTTTCTTGAGCGCAGACAATGCATCTTCGATGGGAAGGTCAGACAACCCTTTCTGGGGAGCTGCCGCTTGTCTCTGGTCCCGCCTGGGTCTGGGTATGGCCGGCTCAGCTGCCGTGGCCTGTTTGATGGATAGTGCGATGCGCTTCCTTGCCTTATCCACTTCCAGCACTTTCACGGTCACTTCCTGGTTGAGCCTGAGTTTCTCCCCGGGATCCGTAATATACTGATGTGCGATCTCCGAAACATGCACAAGCCCGTCCTGTTTCACGCCGATGTCAACAAAGGCGCCAAAACGGGTGAGGTTGGTGACGATGCCCGGTACGATCATTCCTTCCCGCAAATCTTCCATGGAGAAAATATCCGCGAAGCGGAAAACGGTTGCTTCGGGACGGGGATCAAGTCCCGGTTTGCGCAGCTCCTGCAGGATATCCTGCAGGGTATGCAGCCCCAGGGTTTCGCTCACATACTTTTTGGGATCAATGGCCTGCACTTTCTCGGGTTTACCCACAAGGTCCGTCAATGCAATGCCCATGTCAACGGCCATCCGCTCCACAGTGGCATAAGCTTCCGGGTGAACGCCGCTGCCATCCAGCGGATGGCCGGCATCTTTGATGCGGAGGAATCCGGCACTCTGCTCAAATGCTTTATCGCCCAACCTCGGCACTTTCTTCAAGTCCATCCTGCTTTTGAACGAACCATGCTCCTTGCGGTATTTCACAATATTGTCTGCGATAGATGCATTGATGCCACTCACATAGGCAAGGAGATGCCTGCTGGCCGTATTCAGGTTGACCCCTACCTGGTTCACGCAACTGACCACGGTCTGGTCCAGTTTTTCTTTCAACCGAAACTGGTTGACATCATGCTGGTACTGTCCTACCCCGATGCTCTTGGGGTCAATCTTCACCAGCTCCGCCAGCGGGTCCATCAGTCGCCTCCCTATACTAACGGCACCGCGTACCGTAATATCCTCATCCGGAAATTCTTCTCTTGCAATTTCGCCGGCACTGTAAATGGAAGCGCCGTCTTCATTGACAAGGAATATGGGCAGGCCCAGGGAAAGTCCCCGGATAAATTGTTCCGTCTCCCTGCCTGCGGTTCCATCGCCCACGGCAATTCCCTGCAGGGCATATTTTTCCACCAGGTTTCGGACGGTGTTTGCTGCCTCCGCACGTTTGCCCGGCTCATGAATGAAGATCAGCGAGGTTTTCAGCAGGTCTCCTTTTTCATCCAGGCATACGATTTTGCATCCGGTCCGGTAGCCCGGGTCGATGGCCAGCAGCCTCTTCATACCCAGCGGACTGCTCAGCAGCAACTGACGGAGGTTCTCCGCGAATACATGAATGGCTTCCTCATCTGCCTTCTGCTTAAGCATTGTCCTCATCTCGGTTTCCAGCGATGGCTGCAGGAGTCGCTTATAACCGTCTCGTATAGCCGCAATCAGGATCGCCGTGGAAGGACCGGATCCCTTGACCCATTTTTTTTGGATGGCAGCGCCTGCTTCCTCCTCATCCGGGGCGATGCTGACCCGCAGGAATCCCTCCAGGAATCCGCGCAGGATGGCCAGGGTGCGGTGAGAGGGGATTTTATGAACGGGCTCAGAGAAATCGAAATAGTCGCGGTACTTAGCCGCCTCCTCCTCTTTCCCGGCAATCAGTTTGCTTAGGATCAGCGCCTTCTGTTCAAACAAACGACGCATCGCGGCACGGGTCTCGGCATCCTCGCTGACCATCTCGGCCAGGATATCCCGTGCTCCCTGCAGGGCGTCTGCCGTGGTCTCGACCTGTTCCGTAAGGTATGCCTCGGCTTCTTTTTCCAGTTGCAGAGAAGTGTCTTGCAGCAGGATCTTCAATGCAAGGGGCTCCAATCCCAGTTCCCTGGCCACGGATGCCTTTGTTTTTCGCTTTGGCTTGTAAGGCAGGTATATGTCTTCCAGTGTGGAAAGGGCATCCGCTGCTTCAATTTTCTGCCGGAGCTCGTCCGTCAATTTTCCCTGTTCCCGGATGCTTTTCAGGATCGCCTGCCTGCGCTCCTCCAGGGCGATGAGTTGTTGATGGGTTTCCTGTATTTGCTGAATGGCCACCTCATCCAGGGCACCGGTTTTGTCTTTTCTGTAACGGGCGATGAATGGGATCGTAGCGCCTTCCTTGAACAGGTCCAGCACGGCATCCACCTGTTTCGGGGATATGTTTAGTTTGCCGGAGATCAGGGGACTGAAAGCAATTGCCGTTTCCATAATGGTCAGGTTTTAGAGGGGTTGCGAAACTAGCCCCTCCCCCGAAAAGAAAAAACGAAAAGCGGCTGATGTGGATAAATGACCTGGTTTCAGGGTTGTGGTTTGAGGATTTTCTCCGGGTAGCGACTGGCTTCGCGGATCATCAGGGATCGCACAAATTCATTATCCGGCAGCGGTTCCATCCTTTCTTTGAGTTGCTGCCAGTTGTCCAGTGCTTCCCGGCTGTCCAGGTAGGCAAAGCCATAAAAACTCCCTTTTTCCATGAGGGCGATGCATCGCTCTCCGGAACTTCTCCCTTTTTCCAGGACGGCGAAACTGGGCAGTCTTTGCCGGAGCCAGTCTACGGCTTCCAGCACCCGCCGGTTATAATCATCGGGGCTCTCCTTCCCCTCACAAATGCCCAGGCACTGGCCATTGGTCCGCGCTTCACAGGGACCCTCACCGGATTGGAGGAAACAAAGCCTGGGACAGAGCTGGTAGGCCTGGATCAACTGGCGGAGGAGTGCCTGCCCTTCCACAACCAGGCCGAAACTGTAAACGGGACGATCGCCTTTCCGTTTGGTCCCCATCACCAGACGGAGGGCACCGCTCTGTCCTTCATAGACATAGAGTCCGTATTTCTGTTCAAACCTTTTCTGGCTGGTATTGAAAGCAGGCCATCGCTTCCGGATTTCGATGCTTTCCAGCAGGCAGGCCATGAAATCAGAACCTGTTTCCTGGAAACTGATATGGTGGATCAGTCGGTTCAGTTCCTGCTTCCTCCGGGACGGAGCGTTGTTGGAGAAGTGGCTGGTGACCCGTTTGCGCAGGTTGACCGCTTTGCCTACATAAATAATTTTGCCTTTCTGGTCGTGAAAATAATAGACGCCCGGCGTGTATGGCAGGTCCTCAATTTCTTTTACCGGGAGGTGCATGGGCAGGTAGGTATCGCCGCTGCCGGGCTTCAGCATCTTGCTCACCACCCCCTCCTTGTCGTTGGCCAGCAGGATGGAAAACAATCGCGCCGTAGCCGCCGCATCGCCCATCGCGCGGTGCCGTGCATCGTTGATGATTCCAAAGTGCCGCGAGAGATTGCCCAAGCTGTACCGGGCCAGTCCCGGGATGATCTTCCGCGCCATCCGTACAGTACAGAGTTTACGCGCGGGCATTTCGAAACCGCTTTCGGACAGGTGGTGTTTGATGAATGAATAGTCGAAGTTTACGTTGTGCGCCACAAACACGCGCCCTTGCAGCAGGTTGAATATGTTGGATGCGATGGCTTCGAACCTGGGGGCATGGATCAGCATCTCGTTGGTGATGCCTGTCATGGCGGTGATATAGCGCGGTACGGGCATACCCGGATTCACCAGGCTTTCATATCGCCCCTCTTCTTCCAGGCCATTGTGCAGGATAATGGCAATTTCCGTGATGCCATGGGCAGAAGCATGCCCACCCGTCGTCTCTATATCTACGATTGCATACACGAATATGCCGATTTAAGACAAAAATAAAAAAAGCTCCTTCCGCCGCGCTTGCGGTGGGAAGAAACTTTTGAATTCGTTCGTTCAGGTTCCAGGACCTTTACCAGGCCAGGTAAGTCACTAACACGATGGTAGCATAAAGGGCAATCACGATCAGGGTCAGTTTAGCACCTTCATGTTTCTCTAATGCATCTTGTAAGCGCATAGCCGTAAATTTTGTCGTTAACAATGGGGTTCAGGCTTGGCTACTTCCAAAGGAGTGGAAAGAAACTGTTTTCCGGGCTAGGATAGGTGGGAATGAGTGAGGTCTTCGGGAAAGCGACCTATGTGGAACAAAATAAGGCAATTATTCCTGAAAATAAAAACAAAATGGCAGGATTTCCATCACCGGAAAGGCTAGGTATGATTTAGATCATTGGTGTTCAGCCTGCTAAGGTGTAGCTTATGGGGTGGAAATTTTTGGTCATCCTTTAATGGTCTGACATGAAAAAGCAAAATTCCCGAAATCCATACCTGGTATGGATAGACCACCGGAATGCTATCGTAGTCCATGCGGGTTCCGAGGGCGCGATTGAGGAGCGGACCTTTTTGTCCAACCAGGAAGAGCGCAAACGTTTCAGCGGGGAGGGTTCAGACAAGACAGGGTTGTTTGGGCAAAGCATCGACCATCAGCGCCAACAGCAGTCGAGGGAGGAGCATTATTTTCAGAAATTCCTGGATGGGGTGGTGGATGAATTAGATCACCCGGACAGCATCCTGATCCTGGGACCTGGGAGCGCCCGTTTTGCGCTGGAAAACACTTTGCAGCAAATCAAATCCATGCAGGGCGTGTACATCGAAAACCGTCCGGCGGGCAAGATGCCCAGCCATGCGCTGAGGGCAGCATTGCAGGAAATGTCAGCCCTTTCTTAGTTGTTCCGCCACGGCGGGATCGATGGACCGGATATGCAGGTCCGTTTGGGGGAAAGGGATTTCGATACCTTCCCGCTTGAAGGCATTATATATTTCCTGCATGACATGGCTTTTCAGTCCCAGCCATTTGTCGAATTCTGCGGTCCAGAACAGGCAGCGGATATTGACGCTGTTGGTGGCGAAGTCGTGCACCAGCACAACGGGTTCCGGGAAGGGAGCCACTTCCGGATGATTCTTGACGATGTGCAGGACCATCGCTTTCACTTTTTCCAGATCGCTTCCATAGGGTATGCCCACCACGATATCCACGCGGCGGTAGTTATTATTGGAATGTGTCCAGTTGATGAGTTGCTGTGAAATGAAATCGCCGTTGGGGACGATGATCACGGAACCGTCGTATGTGGCAATCTGGCTGCTCCTGAATCCGATCTCCCGGACGGTCCCCATCCGGGTTCCCAGTTCGATGACATCGCCCACCTGCATCGGCTTTTCCACGGCCAGTATGATTCCAGACACCAGGTTATTGACAATGCTCTGAAGGCCCAGGCCAATACCTACACCCAATGCACCCAGGACGATGGCAAATTTATCCATGGGAATGCCCGCTGCGGCCATGGCCAGTAGAAAGCCCACAATGTAAATGGCCAGTTTCGAAAAGAGTACCCAGGAACCATTTTTGGTTTTATGCCTGCCGGGGAAATTGGGATCCTCTGCTTTGAAAACCAGTCCGATGAACCTCTCCGCCATGACGGCAATCCAGATGATGAGGACGAAGATGAGGATGCTGGAAAAAGTAAAGGTGAACTCGCCGAGCGCCCGTTCCCTCACCAGGAAGCCTCTGACGAATTCGTAAATACGGTCGTAGAAACTCATGCTCCACGCAAAGGAGAGCAGCCAGAGGATGATGGTGACAATTCCCAGGAACCGACGGTATTTTTCACTTTTGGAATCAAAATCGAGGAACCCCGCAAAGCCTGTATTGCGGTGTGTTTCAGCATGCAGGTAAAGGGATTCCAGCAGGATTTCGCGGATGATCTGAAGGGCAAGCAGCAGGGAAATGCTGAGTGCCGATGAATTGGAAAGCACCCGGGACAGATTGAATCTGCCGGTCATGTTCGCCAGCAGTGCCAGGATATTGATGACGATAAAGATCAGAATGGACTCATCCATCAGTTTATGGTACTGGCTTCTATCCTTGAGCACTTCACGATAAAAAAACCATCCGAAGATCACAGCCGCGATGTTCAGGACGACCAGCAGTTTTCGTTCCGTGGCATTGGGGTCCAGGATGAAACTGTCCAGGGAAAAAAGCACGAAAAAGACCAGGAAGATCACCGCCATCCGGGTATAACCCGCTGGCCAGTCGCTCTTCCGCAAAAGCACCGCCGTGAACGTGACAAAGATCCAGAAAATCTGGACCAGTCCCGCTGGCGGGTTGTGCAGCAGGAACGGTGAAATCATGAAAAAGATCAGCAGGCAGGACAGCAGGTTGGACCTGCGGACAAAGTGCAATTTATCCAGGGAATGATCCCTGTTAATCACTTGAAGCCGCTTCAGGTTAAACATGTTCAGCAGGAAGAGTCCGGCACAGCTGAGCAGGCACAGGAGGATAGGCCAGCCGTTGCTGATAATGAACAATAAAGACAGCCCGAAATTTCTGAGCAAACCGTCCGCAATGGTTGCCGGAACGGATCTGCTGCCCTTAAATGAAGACTTTTCCCATACGGCGTTGACATCCTTATCGAAAAAACGACGTTGGTATTCCCCAATGCGGTCCTGGATTTCGCTGTTCATTTCATCGATCTCAAACTTCAGATCCGCAATCCGGCTTTGAAGCAGGCCATATCTTTTCAATTGAAACAGCGCGACCGAATCAATCCACTGCCACTTCGTCTGCAGCGGCAGCAATTTGCTCATATAGCTTTCCAGCAAGACACTGTCCCTGGGCAGGAAGAGGAATATGCTGTCTCTCCGTGCCCGGTCGTTTTCCTGGCTGACCTGGACCAGTTGCCCTACGTACGCGGCGATTTCGGACTCCCTTTTTTGCACAAGGATGGCCACCTGCTGCAGGGCCACTTCGGTGGAATTGAGGTTCCGGATGCTGACTGCGTTTGCCTGGTCCACCCGGTTTTCCTTCCATCGCTGCAGCAGTCCTTGCATCTGGCTTACATCGGAACTGATTTCAGTTGTATCAAAAGCTTTCTTTAAAAATGCCTGGTCTCGGGTAGCCTGAAGGGCATAGTTCTCCATTTTGGAGAGCAGCGCAGCCATCGAAGTATCGCCAGGCCCCTGTGGCAGGGCATTCAAATCCGCAGGAAGACTCTCCTGGTCCACATCCCGCTTAGCTGATGCCGTATCCTTATTCAGAAAGGAAGGCAGCTGGGCTTGAACAGGAACCGAAAGGATCAGGAAAAAAAACCACAAAACCAACTGTCCGGATGCGTGCCGAAGCATGTCCAATATTTTCTTCAAGATAGTTTTTTTCCCAGAACAGGCTCGATCCCACTTTCCATGGCTGCCCCGGATTCTGTACCTTCGCCCCCCAATCAGCGTGGCATCAGTATGGAACTTAGCAAGACTTTTCCCTTTCGCGAAGCAGAAGACAAATGGTATAAACACTGGATCGAATCCGGTCATTTTGACAGCAAGCCGGACCAACGTGAACCCTATACCGTGGTCATCCCTCCGCCCAATGTCACTGGCATCCTGCACATGGGGCACTGCCTGAACAACACCATCCAGGACATCCTGGTGAGACGCGCCCGCATGCAGGGGAAAAATGCCTGCTGGGTTCCTGGTACAGATCACGCCTCCATTGCCACGGAGGCAAAAGTGGTGCACATGCTCCGGGAACGAGGGATTCAAAAAGGCTCCCTGAGCAGGGAGGAATTCCTGCAGTATGCCTGGGAATGGAAGGAAAAATATGGCGGTATCATCCTCAGCCAGCTGCGCAAACTGGGCTGCAGCCTGGACTGGAAGCGCACCAGTTTTACCATGGATCCGGAATACTACCGGTCCGTCATCCATGTCTTCAACGATCTCTACGCAAAGGGCTATATCTATCGCGGCAAACGCATGATCAACTGGGACCCCAAAGCCAAAACGGCTTTGAGCGATGAAGAAGTCATCTTCAAAGAGGTGAACTCCAAACTCTATCACCTGCGTTACCCTATCGTGAATGCCGGTGGTGAAACAGTCATGGATGAGGAAGGAAACCAGGCCTATATCACCATTGCAACGGTGAGACCTGAAACCATCCTGGGCGATACGGCCATTGCCGTGCATCCTTCGGATGAGCGTTACCGTAAGTACCATGGATTGTATGCAAGGGTTCCGCTGGTCCATCGGCCCGTCCCCATCATAACGGATGAATATGTGGCGATGGACTTTGGCACGGGGGCTTTGAAAATTACGCCCGCCCACGACATGAATGATTACCAGCTGGGGCAAAAACACAAACTGGACATCATTGACATCCTGAATGAAGACGGCACCCTCTCCCCAGGCGCACAGTTGTTTGTGGGGCTGGACCGGTTCGAAGCCCGGAAAGCCATTGTGCCGGAATTGGAAGCCGCCGGAAACCTGGTGAAAATTGAGGAATACAAGAACCAGGTTGGTTTTTCAGAAAGAACAGACGTGGTGGTGGAGCCCCGGCTCTCCCTGCAATGGTGGGTGGATATGAAAAAAATTTACGCACCTGCACTCAGTGCCGTGGTCACGGACGAAATCAAATTCTACCCGCCCAAGTATAAGAATCTCTATCGCCACTGGATGGAGAACATCAAGGACTGGTGCATCAGCAGGCAACTCTGGTGGGGACACCGCATTCCTGCCTGGTATGACGCTGATGGTCGCTTCATTGTGGCCATGGACGAAAAAGAAGCCATTCAGAAGTTTAAGCTTGCACATGGCGTGGAAGCGCCGGTGCTGGTGCAGGATGCCGACTGCCTGGATACATGGTTCTCTTCCTGGCTTTGGCCTTTTGAAGTCTTCAAAGGCATTTCCAATCCCGGCAATCCTGAAATCAGGTACTACTACCCCACCAACACCCTGGTCACCGCCCCGGAAATCATTTTCTTCTGGGTGGCCCGCATGATCATGGCCGGCTATGAGTATATGGGAGAGAAGCCCTTCCGGGAAGTCTATTTCACGGGCATCGTTCGGGACAAACAAGGCCGAAAGATGAGCAAGCAACTGGGCAATTCCCCGGACCTGCTGGAGATGATCGACGAAATTGGCGCAGATGCCGTGCGTTTCGGCATCCTCATTTCTTCTCCGGCCGGGAATGACCTGCTCTGGGACAAATCCTCCAACGAACAGGGCCGGAATTTTATCAATAAGATCTGGAATGCCCTCAAACTCATCCAGCTCTGGAAGCAGAAGCCGATGATGATGGGCGATATGGATCCGGCTCAAAATGAAACTGACAACTGGCCCAACTACTGGTTCAGGGCCAGGCTGGAACAGGTTCGCGGTGAAGTGGAACAGATGATGGAGCAATTCAGGCTCAGCGAAGCTTTGAAGACTATCTATTCACTGATCTGGGACGATTTCTGCAGCTGGTACCTGGAATGGATCAAGCCCGGCATGGACGAACCCATGAACAGCAATAGCCTTTCCAAAGCCATTGAATTCTTTGAAGAACTCATGGAAATGCTGCACCCCTTCATGCCCTTCGTTACAGAAGAAGTCTATCAGCACCTGCGCGAAAGGGCCAAGGGAGACGATCTATGCGTGACCCTCATGACCAGGAATTCCGATGAGCATTTTGTACAGGCTCCCCGCCCGGCAGACTCCTTCCTGAAAGAAGGGGACCTGTTAAAGGCTGCCATCACCGGCATCCGGGATGCCCGCAACCGGGCCCAGATCAAACCAAGGGAACTGGTGAAAATATCCTGCCAGACGCCCGATGAGGACACCTATGCCCTGATTTCGGGTATACTTTCCCGTCAAGTCAACGCAGAGACTTTTTCCTTTACGCGCGAAGCCTTGCCGGACAGCCTAAACCAGGTAGTGGGCAGGGACCGTTTCTACATCGTCTCTGAAAACCTGGCCAACGCGGGGCAGCAGAAAGCGGAGATGCAGAAGGAACTGGACTATTACCGGGGTTTCCTGGAATCCGTAGGAAAGAAACTAGGCAACGAAAAATTTGTGCAGAACGCCAAACCGGAAGTGGTGGAGATGGAGCGGAAAAAGATGGCGGATGCCCTGGAGAAAATCAAGGCCCTGGAAGATAGCCTGCAGGGTCAATAATGGGCTCCATCCTTTTTTAACAGCCGGTGTCCGTGCTTTTTCATTTTGCAGGATTCCGGGGTATCTTTGTGCAAACCTGTTCCATGAAGAACTTCCTCACGCTGGTGCTTTGCCTCCTGACCGTTTCTAGCGGCAATGCGCAACAGAAGCCTGCCAAAACCACCAAACCAACCACCAGTGCCGCTCCGGTCCTGAAGGCGCAATGGGCGAACAAACCTGCCGGCAACCTTAAAGTGGCGGATTTACGGCAATTGGTGGATAGTCCCCTGGTGGCTTTGGATGAGAAGGGAAACCGTTACAAAGTGGTGGGATTCAGGATCAACTACACGTTCAAAGGCAGCTATAAAGATGAAGAGACGGGCCTCACAAAGACCATGACGGATTTTCGGGCCCTGGATTTTGACGGCACGGACAGGTTAAGCGACCTGTGGAAGGAAAGCGTCCGGGACAATGCAAAAAAGGACGATGAGATCCTGTTCAACAAAGTCTTTGTCCAGTTGAAAAATGGCAAACGGATGATGGCTGCTGATCTTCGCTACTTGGTAGTCCAGTGACCAGCAAAGTTGTCCTGAAAAAGCCTTCAATTAGGAATCAGGTTCAGCGGCAGGATAAACTCCCATTGATTTGCACCTGGCTGGTTCTGGAATGCATCCGCATCCAGAAGTCGCGCATACCGGATCCCAAAACTGATGGGTTGCTGGTTCCACAATCGCGTATCGAAATACAGTTCCATGCCCGTGGACCTGAGGGGTGTTGAAATCCCCGATCTGAGGCTTTTCACTGCGGAATAGTCATAGTATACATTCGCCCTCAACCGGAGAAAATATAAGATATTCCCAAATCCCCAGTCGGGATAAAACAGGGGAAAATGATAATTGGCAGAGACCCTTCCCATCCTGGGAAAGTCAACACCAGGGTACCCGCGGGACAGCGCGAAATTGTTGGTGAAAAAGTACTGTCCAAGGGTATCCCTGCTCTGCCAGGATCCGTTGAGGACAAGGTTATGGGTCATGTGCAGTCCCGGAAGGTAGAGATCTGCGGAAGCCAGGAACTGGGTCGACTTCAAATCGGCTACCCCTGCCCGGTATTGCAGCCGTATGGCATGCGCAAAGCGCGGAAAAATATGCTGGCGGGCCTGCTGTACCTGCATACTCCAGGTGAGGCTGGACTGAATGTATTGGTAGCCCTGGTTTTCCGGCTTGCCGGAACTGGTCTGTTGAAAATCCAGTTGCTGGGTGTTGAAACTGGACGCAACCGTCAGGAATCGGTAATGCCTGCCGCCACTGAAATTGAGGGGCACCCTGAGCCCAAGGTTCGCATTGAATTCGTTCCACTGGAATTGACGGGATATGTTTGAGTTGAGCGGACCGTCAGAAACAAACCGGTCGATCGTATAGGAAACACCCCCCGTCACCCATGGGAACCAGCCGCCGTAGGTCCCGTTGAAACCGAATTTGTGGAAGCCTTCGTTCTGGTTATAATTATAGTAGAGATCTGACCGGAAAGTATTCAATACATTCTCGCTGAAAGCAGACAGGGTCCAGTTGGGTTGCTCATACCAGGGCCTCCAGCTGTGAAAATTGAAAAGGCGGGTACTGGAGCGATAGGATTTTACGGGATACTTCGCCCCGTTGACCTGCCAGGGATGGGTCCCATCCACCGGATACACAACGGAAGCACGCTCCTGCAGCAGGGCGCCCATGGCATAGAGGTCGGCCGGATCAGAGGCCCACTGGGCAGGCGAGCGTCTGTTCCGCTCCAAAAAAGGCTCCCTTGCCAGCATCATTCCGTCTGCCCGGAAAATGGAAAAAGCCAGCTTCCGATCAACCGTATCCAGGTCCGCCATATACAGGCCCGTATAGGAGCCGGACAATTCGATGATGCCGCCATCCGATTCATCGAAAGCCCAAACCACATCTTTTCGGTTATACGATGCCGTGAACAACAGGTACTTCCCACGCACGCGCAGAAAGGAGATGGGACGGTAGGAGAAAGGCACCAGGACCCTGGATTGACCCAGGTCTTTTTCCACGCGGATGATGGCCATCTGGCCGGTCTGGTTCCGAACGGCCGTGTAGATTCCCTTTCCGTCCTGGCTGAAGCAGGGATAGGTATGAAAATATCCTTCCGGGTTTTCAAATTCCCTGATCAGGCTTCCGTTTTCCGGACTCAGGAGGTGCAGCCTGGACGAACCGTCTTTGCGCACGTCTACGGCCACGACCTGGCTTTCGTCCGGCGAAAGGTCCGGCGAGAAATACCGGCTCCGGGTGGTGATCCGCCGCTGCCGGTCTTCTTTCATATCCCAGATTCTGATGTCACTAAAATCCTGCCAGGACCATCGCAAACCAGGTCTCCATGCGGTGTAGATCAGTTTCCCGTTGCGTTGCGCGTGAAAACCGTCTACGGCTATATCGCGGGTACGCAAACGCTGTTCTCCCTTCGCGTTCACCAGGTACCAGGCGGGAATATGCCGATAGGTCTCCTTCAGTACGAGGATGCTGTCCGGACCCAGTGCAAGCGGGTATTCATAGTTTTTTACAAATCGTTTATCCGGAGTCGTTATTATTTCCGGTGTCTTTGAATCCTGGAGGCTGCTGTCCCTGAAAAGACGGAAGGCGTTTTGGGTGAACTGTTCAAATGATTCTCCGCTGTGTTTCCTAACGGCTCCCTGCAGGGGGTAGAAAAATGGCCGTAACCGGACCGCATCAGAAGTCACCTGCTTCCAGAATGAAGGGCCATACCGCTCGCGTCCATAGGCCACCAGCATATAGCCCAAAGGATAGTGACTGGGCACGAGGTGTCTGTAGGATCCGTTCCTGAGTTTCTGGTATGAATAATGCCTGCCTTCCTGCCAGATGCTCCGGTAGCCGTTGAAAAAATCCGGCAGCCTTCCTCTGCCCTGCAGCGTCACTGCAGTCTCCTGGAACACGGCATCGCCCTCAAAGAACCAGTCGGGCACCGTCAATGCATTCATCAGCCCCTGCCCCTGCTCGCCGGCCACAAACCAGGCAAAGCGGGCAACGCCCTTGCGGAAATTCGTGTATTGCTGCACGTGACGGTATTCATGGATGGCCAGCTGGTCTACCCACGGCAGCGATCCAAGTTGCAGGGAGTTCTGAATGGGCGTGAGGTAAAACTCACTGCGCCAGGGAGCAAGGCCCACATACCCATTGGAAAGGGTGGTCTGGTTCTGCAGGACGATGCTGATTTTCCGCGTTTCCGGTCCGATGCTGTAGCCCGTTTTCCGGTTCAGGTAATGAGTGAGTCCCGCCACCCTTTGCCCCAGGGAATCCAGTCCAACAGGAAAAATCACCTGCACCGTATCCGTCCTGATCTGCATCCATTTCAGGGAAGGCGGGTTACCGCCAAAACGTTGGCTTTGGGCAGTCTGCACAAGGAGCAGGAGGATGATCAGAGGGCCGCCGATTTTCATAATCAGGTAGACATCCAGGAATGGGCGCGTGCGTCCGGATGTCACCTAAATATAGATTATCTTGCCTGAAACTGCCTGCATGATTCTCTTCGCCCTGTCTGTTGCACCGGGCATCGCCATCAGTCTTTATTTTTTTTTCCGCGATGAATACAATCGCGAACCGAGAAAGCATATCCTCTTCTGTTTTTTCCTGGGTATCCTGGCCGCCATTCCGGCTGCTTTTTTTCAATGGTTGATCTTACCGGTGGTTGACCGAATGTTTGCTCCCGGCGCGGGACTCATTGCGGTGAAAGCCTTTTTCATTGTTGCGCTGTCTGAAGAATGGTGCAAGTATATCATGGTTCGCTACTACGCGTTCCGCCAGCCGGAATTCGACGAACCCTTTGACGGAATTGTATATACCGTAATGGTGGGCATGGGATTTGCCACCATCGAGAACATTGGCTATGTCATGCAACACGGACTGGCTACAGCCATCCTCCGGATGTTTTTGTCCGTGCCCGCACATGCGGCTTTTGCCATCCTCATGGGCTACTATGTGGGGCATGCCAAATTCAACCCGAAGGGTACTTTCCCGGACCTGATGAAAGGGTTGTGGCTGGCGGTGTTTTTCCACGGCCTGTTCGACTTCTTCCTGTTTCTGCGGGATCATGAAATGATCCAGAAACATGTATCGGATATTTTCCTTTTTGCAGGCGCGCTGGTCACTTTCATCATTTCGCTTTTCCTCTCCCGGCGCGCCACGCGGGAACACATCGCACATTCCAGGGAGAAATGGACCGGTGACGACCGTTCGCAACCTTCATCGTCCAAAACCAACGCATGATGCCCGTCAAGGATTCCAGGTTAACCCTCGTGATGGGCGTAGACATAGGAACCAGCTCCACCAAAGCCATTGCCACAGATCGTTCCGGCAGGGTCATGGCAGTTTGCCGGCAGTCGTATCCCCTGCTCCATCCTGGACCCGGATGGGTAGAACTGGATCCGGTCCGCGTAGTGGAAGCAGCCCGCGCGGCGATGCGGGACGTATTTGAAAAACTACCAGGCCACTGCCGGGTGGAATGCATATCATTCAGTACCGCCATGCACGGGCTGATGGCAATGGATGCTTCCGGAAAACCCCTCAGCCATCTTCTCACATGGGCGGATACCCGAAGCGTTGAGGAAGTCAGGGAAATCAGGCATGACCATGCCTTTGAGGGTCTGTATGCAAAGACCGGGCTGCCGCTGCATCCCATGAGCCCGCTCTGCAAGATCCGCTGGATGCGAAAAAACTGGCCTGCAGTCCGGAATGAAACCAGTATTTATGGCGGGATCAAGGAATACCTTTGGTTTCTGCTGACCGGGAGCTGGGTAACCGACTTTGCCTCCGCCGCCGCCACGGGCATGCTGGATATCAGGCAGAAGACATGGTATCCGCCGGCGCTGAAATTGGCAGGGATTACGGAGAATTTACTGCCCGTACCCCTTGATCCCCTGCATGCCTGGACCCTTGAGGCGGAACAACTGCGGAGATTCCTGGGGATGAATCACGCTCCCCATCCCACACCAGGTAAAGAATGGAACATAAAACTCGCGTTGGGTTGCACGGACGGCCCCCTGGCCAACCTCGGCAGCGGCGCGATGCGTCCCGGCCTCCTGGCACTCACCATCGGAACCAGCGGTGCGGTGCGCGTCACGGTTCCAGAAGCATTGGAGGACCCGGGGGGCGGAATCTTCAGCTATCCTTTTATACCTGGTTATTACACGGCAGGCGGTCCCATCAACAACGGCGCGGTGATCCTGAAATGGTTTACGGAAAATATCCTTCAGAAACCTTTCAAAGACGGGGTAGATTTCAATGCATTCCTGGAAGAAGCCATGACCGTGCCGCCCGGTGCGGAAGGGCTGGTTTGCCTGCCCTGGTTGATGGGAGAACGGGCGCCGATCTGGAACGCACAGGCCAGCGGAATCTTCATTGGATTGCACATGCATCACGGCAGGCCGCATATGATGCGGGCCCTGGTGGAAGGGATTTGTTTTTCCCTAAAGCAGATTGCCGGTATGCTCGAAGAAAAGGGCTGTGATTTTCAATCCATCCTGGCAAGTGGTGGATTCACGGCCAGCACTGCCTGGGTGCAGATGGTTGCGGATATTTTCCAGAAGCCGGTTTATTTCTCGCAGGAAGCGGACGCATCTGCCAGAGGCGCAGCCATCCTGGGCTGGATGTGCCTGGAAGAAAAGGTGGATCCGGACGCCTTTGCGTCCTGGCAGGAGTCAAGGACCCGGCTTAACCCTTCAAGGGAAAACGGCCCCGCCTACCAGCAGGCATTTCAAAGGTTTCAACAGTTGTCAGGGAAATATGGAAAGGACGAAACCATTTGACGTCATCGTTATTGGCGTTGGAACCATGGGGTCCGCTGCAACCTATTATCTCGCGCGAAGAGGCGCGCGCGTGCTGGGGCTTGAACAGTTCGGGATTCCGCATACGATGGGCTCCCATGCAGGGCAGAGCCGGATCATCCGCAAAGCTTATTTTGAACATCCGGATTACGTACCCCTGCTGGAACGCGCATACCTGAACTGGGAAGAACTGGCCCGGACCACGAAGTCAGAGATTTTTGTCAAAACAGGACTGCTGTATTTCGGAAAGCCCGAACATCCAGCGATGCAAGGCACTCTGTCCTCTGCGCAGAAATTCCATATCCCGATTGATATCCTGGACCATGCCAAGATTAAACAGGCATATCCCGCCATCCATCTGCCCGGAGATTATATCGGCGTGTGGGAACCGGACGCCGGTTTCCTGACCCCGGAACGTGCGGTCTCCCTGTTTACGGAACAAGCCAGGCTGGCTGGCGCACAGGTCATGCCCCATACCAAAGTGATGGGCTGGGAAGATAAGGGCGATGGATTTTCCGTGGAGACGGACCAGGGTGTTTTTTGCGGGAAGAAACTCGTGATTAGTTCCGGCCCCTGGACGTCTAAACTCCTGCCACAATTGGACAGCCAGCTGAAGGTCACGAGGCAAGCCCTCGCCTGGGTGGAGCCCCTGGATCCGCAGCGTTGGGCATTGGGCAAATGGCCCTGCTGGACCCTGTCTGAAGACGGGCTGCCCGGGATTTTCTATGGATTTCCCGTACTGCCGGAAGAACGCTTCGGAGGGCCGGTTGGATTCAAGATTGCCCACCACGCCCCAGGGAACCCCACGGATCCGGATCATGTATCACGTGAACCCATACCCGAAGATGAGCGTGTGATTCGGCGAGTGCTGGATCAGTATTTCCCGGGGATGTTTGGGGAAACCCGTGTCATCAAGACCTGTCTCTACACCAATACGCGGGATGAACATTTTCTGATCGATTTCCTTCCGGGATATGAAGAACGGATTGCACTGGCCGCGGGATTCAGTGGCCACGGCTTCAAGTTTGCATCCGTTGTTGGCCAGATTCTGAGTGATCTCTGTCTCGGTGGAATCACATCGCTCCCCATCGGGTTCCTGGGCTTAAACCGGCTGGCCATCTGACCGCTCGGCAACGCACGCGGACTTCCGGAAGAAAGCGCCCGGCGGTCATCATCCGGGCTTTTTCAGGCATGGGGACGGTGAACCATTTTCTTGCACTATCGTTTGGAGTCCTTCTATGATGAGAGACCGGAGCTTTAACAAAGCCTTTTTCGTTTGCCTTTGGATTTGGTTCGCCCTTCCCCTCTTCGCACAGGCCCAGGGCCTGGGATCCGTGGCAGGTACAGTCACCGGCAAGAATACGCAACAGTTCCTGGCGGGCATCACGCTGACATTGCGTCCGGGAGAACGAAACGCCACTACGGATCAGCAGGGTAATTTCAGGATCAACGGTATTCCGGCCGGCAGCTATTCGCTAACCTTCACCGGCGTGGGCTTTCAGCCCAAAACGCTGAACAATATCGTGATCACTTCCGGCAATGAAAACACCCTGGGCGTAGAACTGGAGGAATCCGCAGGACAGCTTGAAGGCGTGGTGGTCCAGGGACGGAAAAACACCGCTCGTGCGGCCACCCTGGAGAGTCCGTTGAGTGTACAACGGCTCACCACGGAAGATATCAAGGCCAACCCTGGCGGGAACTTCGATATCAGCAGGGTGATTCAAAGCCTGCCCGGTGTGGGGGGTGGCGCAGGCGGCGGCGGTTTCCGCAATGACATCATCATCCGCGGTGGCGCACCCAGCGAGAATGTTTTCTACCTGGACGGCATCGAAGTGCCCATCATCAATCATTTCAGCACGCAAGGGGCGGGAGGCGGCCCCCAGGGGATTCTGAATGTAAGCTTCATCGAAGACGTCAAACTCAGCAGTTCTGCTTTTGACGCACGGTATGACAATACCCTCAGTTCCGTATTCCAGTTCAAACAAAAAAACGGGAATAACCGCAGGCTGCAGGGGAATGTGAGGCTCTCCGCTACGGAACTGGCGGCCACTTTTGATGGTCCGCTTTCCAAAAACACCACCTTCATCGCCAGCGCGCGCAGGAGTTACCTGCAGCTTCTCTTCAAAACCCTCGACCTGCCCATCCGCCCCAACTACTGGGACTTTCAGTTCAAAACCACCACGCGCATCAACGATAAAACCACCCTCAGTTTCCTGGGCGTTGGGGCCATTGACGAATTCAGTTTTGCCGCGCCCAAGGAAGCCACCCCTGAAAAACTTTATGCCATCAACAGCAGCCCCAGCATCAACCAATGGAGCTACACGGTGGGCGGAACGCTGAAGCGCCTGACGAAAAACGGATTCTGGAATATCTCCCTGAGCAGGAATACGCTGGACAACCAGGCGGATAAATATGAGAATAATGACGAGCCCGTGGAAACGGAAAGAACCCTCCGGATTAGAAGCAGGGAGACGGAGAACAAACTTCGGTTCGACCAGACCATGAATCTCCCGGGCTGGAAGATGACCTATGGCGCATCCATGCAATGGGTCAACTTCACCAACGAGTTCTTTCAACGTTTCCGGCCAAGGCTAACAGATGATCAGGGCAACGTGATCCAGGAAGCCGAAGTCCTGGCCAGCAACACAGACATCAGCTTTCTCCGGTATGGAGCTTTTATCCAGGCCGGAAAAAGATTCCTGGATGAACGGCTCGCACTGAGCGCAGGCGTCCGGATTGACGGAAACGGACTGGAAAATTCGGTAGCCAATCCCTTTCAGCAATTGAGTCCGCGGATCAGCGTAAGTTATGCGCTCACGTCACAGTGGAATGTCAGCGCCAGCTATGGGATTTACTACCGACTGCCCTCGTACACCCAGCTGGCCTATGTCAACCTGCTCACCACCTCCCCGGTATTGAACCCAGGAGATTACATCCGGAGCAACCATGCTGTTGCCGGCGTGGAATACCTGCCCAGCCAGGCAACCCGTTTCACCCTGGAGGGCTTTTACAAGACATACAGTAACTACCCGGTGAGTCAGCTGGACGGAATCAGCCTGGCCAACAAGGGTACGGAATTCGGCGCCATCGGGAATGAACCGGTGACCCAGGATGGCAAAGGCAGGGCGTACGGATTTGAATTCTTCGCCCAACAGAAACTGACGAAAAGATTCTTCGGCATTTTAAGCTATACATTTTATCGAACCGATTTTACGGGTATTGATCAACGTTATATCCGCGCATCCTGGGACAATCGTCATCTCCTTAGCCTCACCTGGGGATACAAGTTCAAACACAACTGGGAACTGGGTCTGAAATTCCGCTATCAGGGTGCTGCTCCCTACTCACCATTTGATGAGACCGCTTCTCAACTGAATTACCTCACCCTGGGAACCGGTGTGCTCGACTTCACCCGCACGAATATCCTTGAGCTGCGTGCTTTCCATGCCAGCGATGTACGGATCGATAAAAAATGGAATTTCCGTCGCTTTACCCTCGATGTCTACCTGGACGTGCAAAACTGGTATGCATCCAAAAACCAGGGACTTCCGCAGTATGCCTTCAAGAGAAACGCTGACAACACTGACTTCCTCACCACGGACGGACAACCCATTCAACAGAACGGGAGCAACGCCATACCCACCATCCTGCAGGACAACGAAGCCAGCGTCCTGCCCACGATCGGGTTTATCATTGAATTTTGATCCGGGGCGATCCGCGCACCGATGCAGTTACTTCGGGTTTTTCCGCGGATTTCCGGTTGAAAGATGCATCATCCTGCAGGTAATTTTCTGGTCTGCCTGATCACTTTTACCGTGCCCTGAGATAGGGGCT
>Ga0114939_10000340_pt1 | contig 39576 bp, 36 predicted proteins | sample AshMeaCrysSpring_FD_87196 | JGI IMG/M metagenome (GOLD analysis project Ga0114939, IMG submission 87196) | Groundwater microbial communities from Big Spring, Nevada to study Microbial Dark Matter (Phase II) - Ash Meadows Crystal Spring | ecosystem: Environmental > Aquatic > Deep subsurface >...
GCTGACGATTCCCAGCAAGAACGCCGCCACCAGTATCAGATGCAGGACAGCGCGCGTGAAGAGACTGCCAAAGTCGATCGCGCGATAGACAGGATGTAGATGTGGAATCGTCAAGATGGCTGGAAACTTGGCGCATAGAATCAAGCCCATCCCAACGATGCCAAGCAAAGCCGACAGCAGGCCGCTCAGCCACCCGGAGCCAAAGTGGGTTGGCTCAACGGTCGTTCCGGAAATCTCCCAGCGCAACGGCTCACGCGGATTCATGCGGGAACGCCTCGGACGAAGGTCGCCTCGGGGGAGGGGAAGATGGAGGGCCGTCGAGGCGGAGCGCATGAAATATCTGAAGCAAGTCGGCCTCCTCGCGACGAGGAGCTATTCCGGTGATCCAGGTGATCATTGATTCCGCCTTGCCAAAGAAATCGATCGCACACAGCGGCCGATTACACCAACCGGTCGTGATGCAATAAAAATCCGCGTACGGCGGCTGATGGTGAAGCGCGTGGTCCTGGCGCGGCAAGATGATCCGCATCGACTGCAGACCTCGTATCAACCAAGGGGGACGCTCCTGGTGCGCCCAGTGGTGGATCTGATTGGTCAGTAGCCCAATGCCGGCAAACGAAGTCACAAACGCGGCCATGGCAATGCGTAATGAGTCCGAGAGCTGGATGAAGAGACCGCCGGCCAGGAAGGGGATCACGATCAGCGCGACATCGCCATTGGTGTCGATAAACTTCCGCTGCAGAAAATCGTCGGGATTCAAATGATGAACGCGAAACGGATAAAGCAAGCGGCGTCCGATGATCGGCATGCTGGAACTGCCCCAGGTGTCCGCTGCCCAATGGACCATGCCCGAGACAAAATCCGCTACCAGCATTCCCGCAAGGCCAGCCGGTACCAGGAGCCACCGCGCGGACCAGGGGACGGCGCTCAGACGCTGGACGTTCAGAATGATCAGGCTTACGGCCGTCGTGATGGCGATGCCGGAAAGCAACCGCCGCGCGAGGCTGAACTGATCATGTTTGGGCAGTCTTGATTCCAAGCAGCTTGCTCGCATCCTGACTTACGAACGGATGACCGCGGCTTATCAGCGAAAACCGCGACCGAATCAGTAGCCGACACAAGGATCGCCAAAGTACATGAACTTCATGCCTTGGAAGAAGATGCTGGCCGGATACCAGCTTTCGGTTGGTTTCAGCTGAGCCAGGTGTTCTCGGCGATAGTACTCTCCCAGGGCGTGTTTCCAGCAATCGCCGACTGTGGGGAATTTTAGTGGACCGGCCGACAGCGCATCTGCAAGCCCCGCCATCAAGGTCATGGCCGCTGGCTGACTGCCTGTGTTGCAGCCAACGTAGACGACGGCGCCCCCTGTCTCGAGCCGAACCAGTTCCTCACCCAGTCCGGACTTGTTGTAGATTCCGCGAGCATAGACGCTTGGTGGCGGAGGAGGTTCGCGGAACACTTCGCCGTGATTCGTTCCCGCGTGGATTGTGCCTTCCGTATCGACGTAGGCCTCATAGGGAGGCAGCGTGGCGAATCGGGCCGTGGAGCAACCCGCCGACATGACGACTGCCGGGGAAGCGGTCTGACGTAAGGCCAGCAGATCGGCCGTCGAGATGCAGGATTCCCATGCGTGATCCTGTCCGTGCCCTGCGTGGAGCACAATCCGAACTGGCTCGGGACTCGAGAGCCGCGCGAGCACGGCCGCAGCCGTGGGCTCAATGGACTCGATCCATCGTGGATTCGCATCCCGAAAGAACAGGCGTTCTACCTCGAATTGCGGCTCAAGCCCTGACGCGAACTGATCCATCTGGGGGCGCGCGTCGATCCAGCCGCCCACCATCACAGCCAAAGCCTTGCCGCGCCGTGCCGTTTGCTCGCTCAAGCCACGTTCGTAGGCCAGCGTCTTGCCGATAACCGCTGTGATCTCGGCTACCGAGCTCACAGGCCAGCGACCGACTGCCAGTTCGGGTACGTAGGAGACTTGATCGAAATTGATCGGATCATCCTTGTGTTTCTCCCCGCGTACCTCGCCGAAATAGTTTGCGTGAAATCCTTCCTTGGAAGCATTCCAATCGTCGAACGAACCGTCATCGCGGGCCACATCGGCGTAGTAGTGGTCGCTGGGATAGAACGCATAGTCGAAGGCAGGCTCGGTGACTCGGTCGAGGACCATGTATCGAACGGGGATTTGATCGGCGTCTCCGACCAGCAGTACGGCGAGCGGCCCGCCCGGCTGCTGCCACAGGCGATAGAGGCACCGCTTGAGCCGTTCCGGACCATCGACGCCCGGCCCGCTCAGGGCTTGTGAAAGTCGGATGACCTGCACCTGATACTTTTGACTTCGATACTGAACGTACTCGTCCAGTGCCGGTTCAAACGCATCCGGGATAACGATCACCAGGCGGGGCCGGGACAGATCGTCATTGCCAGCAGCCGGCTCTGCCGCCGCAACACGGTGTGCGGGCATCAAGCTGCATAAAGCAGATGCAAGCGCGCAGGACAAACAGAAGACGCGGAACGCCATCAAGCACTCCGACGTGGGCAGCGGATGTGGCTCTGGAGCGGCCGCTTCAGAGCTCCTTCGACGCATCCGCTGCGGTTGGATCTCAGATAGCTGCGGGAAGTCACTAACCTTGGCCGATCAGTTCATCGAGCGGAGGGCACGGGACTCGAACCCGCAACCCCTTGCGGGGCACCTCAGTTCCAATGAGGCCGCTCACCAATTCGCTTACCCTCCGAAATGACCCAGCGCGTCGCTCGGTCGGCATCCGCTGATCGCCAGATTCGGCGATCCGAACACACAGCTTACAGAAAGCCCCTGGGTCCGTGAATCGCCGCGCGGTTCCTGCCCGGTGCGATTGGCCCAGGCGGGACTAACCCGTGATCTTCGCGCCACTGATCAGCTTGATGAATTCCGCATTGCTGGGGAATCGCGCCAACTGCTTGGTCAGCTGTTCCATCGCATCCATCGGATTCATGCTCGAGAGCGTCCGCCGCAACATCGTGACGGCTTCATAGGTCTCGGAGTCATGCAGCAACTCTTCGCGACGCGTGCCCGACTGCGAGATATCAATCGCTGGCCAAACGCGCCGATCGGCCAAGCGGCGGTCGAGCACCAACTCCATGTTGCCCGTGCCCTTGAACTCCTGGAAGATCGCATCGTCCATCCGGCTGTTTGTGTCGACCAGCGCCGTGCCAACGATCGTCAACGAACCGCCTTCCTGAAATGCGCGGGCGGTCGCAAACAGCTTCTTGGGGATGTCCATCGCTTTGATGTCCAAGCCCCCAGTCATCGTGGCCCGCCCGCGTCCTGACTGGCCGACCCACTTGTTGAAGGCCCGGGCCAGACGGGTGATCGAGTCCAAGAGCAGGAATACATCTTTGCCCATCTCGGCCAAACGCTTGGCCCGTTCGATCACCAGTTGGCTGAGACGGACATGGCTTTCGACATCCATATCAAGGCTGCTGGCAATAACCTGGCCGCCGATCACATTGCGCCGCATGTCCGTGACCTCTTCAGGTCGCTCGTCGATCAGCAGCACGATCAGTTTGACTTCCGGGTAATTCGTCGAGATACCGCGACTGATGTGCTGCAGCATCACGGTCTTGCCGGATCGGGGAGGCGCCACAATCAGAGCTCGTTGCCCACGACCGAGCGGTGCGAGCAAGTCGATGACGCGATTGGTCAGCGGTTGCTGGCCGATCTCCAGACGCAACCACTCTTCGGGATTAATCGCGGTCAACGAATCGAACGACTTGATCGAAGGATATTGATCGGGCGGCAAGCCATCGACGTCGAGGATTTCGCGGACCCGAGGGCCCTGTTGACGACGGGCCGGTTGCACCAACGCCTTGATGTGCACGCCTTGCCGCAGCCCAAACCGTTCGATCATCGTGCCCGGCACGAACGGGTCTGAGCGCTCGCGGGCGTAATTGTTTTCGGACGAGCGAAGAAAGCCGTATCCATTCGGATGCAGTTCCAAAACCCCTTCGCCTTCGGTCAATGGCACATCCACCGGGGCCGCTTCACCGCCTGCTTCGAGATTCCGCGGTGCGTCGTAGTTGGTGCCATCCAATGCGGCAGGACCACCAGGTCCAGGACCAAAGGCAGAAGGCGGCATCGGGCCGCGGCGCCGGCGACGGCCCCGCATCTTTCCTGAACTGTTACCCGTCATCTGTGAAGGGTCCATCGGCGCTCCATTACGACTACCACGAAACGTCCGCTTCTTCTTCGGCATGCGTCACCAGAGGAATACGAATCCACCGCAGATGCACCGCCCAACCGGCTGAGTGCCAGGGAAATGTCACAAAGGAACAATGCGGAAGGTTCGCCTTAGAGAAACCACGGTGGCCGAGGGCAGAGCCTGCCATCCAGCCGTCTCAAAAAAACCATGAGGAAATGTCTGGACTCGATCAGTCCACACCGGCACAAACCAGCCGTCCGGTCTCCGCGGCCGAGCTTTACTCATGCCGCCGGCCACATGGCGACGCGCCGTCGCCCCAAGGGCCCTACAAAAAATGTCAATGTTGGCTTCCAACAGGTAGGAGATTCGATGCGGCTCGCCAGAGCGACCGCACCCCATCGCCGTCAGCAGTCCAGGCGTTGCGACTGATGTCCCACTCGCAAACCCAATCCTAAGGTCGCGAACGCAATCTCAAAGCCGGATGTCACTCGCCGATCGGACAGTTACTGCCTGACCCGACCACGATGCTGGCCGCCCAAGCCAGGAAGCTGAGGAGGACTCAATTCATTCCTACGACGCTCTCGTGATCCGCCGCGACCCGGGGGTCTACGCCAGCAAGGCGCTGAAGCTCGGGCCCAATCCGACAGACTGACGTGATTCCTTCACTCCCAAACGATCGGGGGAGGAACTCGCCGAAGGGGAGCCACAAACGGGCTACATCTATACCCCTCGGAGACGTCGTAGCGTTCGAGCGAAGTTTACTCCCCTGACAGCCCCTGTCAAGCCGGATCAAGCCCGATGCCCCGTCCCAGGCCCATTTGACCTGCGACCTCGGAACCCGGCCCCATCCGCCAAAATGCCCCTGGACGCGAGCCTTCTTCGGCCGGACCCTCCCCGGTCCTTGGCGAAGCCGACAGCCTCGCCTCGAGCGTCTCGAACCCGACCCCCCGGCCGCTTGGACGGCAGCGAAAGCACCTAGGGATCATTCTTGGCTTGGCTCGCCCCAGTCGCCATCCGTCCAAAACAAGGCAGGGGACCGAGGGGACCTGGGCAGCCTGGATTCCTCTCACTCCATCGGCGCAGACTCAACGGCCCGCAGATCTTTACTGTTCGGCTCAAGCTGCATAACCGGACGAGTCGAAGTCCAAGGTATGCGTCCAACCGCTCCGGAACGCTGCGGGAACCTTGCGCCATGATCCAAGCTCGCCATCGCCTAATCCTGGCCGCCGCCATTCTGCTAGTTGTGCCCACCACGGGAGTCTCCCAAGTGCGGTGGCAGGACGATTTTCGTGCCGGCCTTGAACAGGCTCGGCAGGAGCGGAAGCTTCTGCTCGTCCATTTCTACTCAGATGACTGCCCTCATTGTGAGCGACTGGAGCAGGGGCCCCTCGCGAACGCGGACGTGCTTTCAGCGATCGAACGCGACTTCGTGCCCGTGCGCGTCCATGCGAAGAAGCAGTCGCGGCTGACCGAACATTTTCAGGTCACCGCATGGCCCACCGACGTGATCGTGGACATCGACGGGCGAATCTATCGACAAGGGATCAGCCCTCAGGAAACCAAACAGTACTCCGCCATGCTGGTGGCGGCGGCCAGTGCGGCAGGTCGTTTCGGAGAACCCCAGCGCCTCGCGGCGGAGTCGACTTCCAGCCTGGCGGCCAACCCTGCGGTCCCTGCAGGCCTGGAACCTCCTCTGGTCGGTTCGTCACTCTACGCACCCAATGCGTCTACTGACTTTCAACTACCCCCTTCATCGATCCCAACCTATCCTGCCTCCCATCCTCCACAGTTTCCGAACACGCCATCGACCACCACGGATTTCCAAGCCGCCAATCGACCGATCGAACCATCCGCGATGGAAGGAATGTCTGCCGCGACGACCACTGCAGCCCCAGAACCCTTGGCTGAATCGACCGGAGCCGGACGGACTTTGCCCCCGCTAGCGCTCGACGGCCACTGTCCCGTGACCCTTCTGCAGCAAGAGGTCTGGGAGCCCGGCGATTCACGCTATGGGGCGTTGCACATGGGATCGCTGTATCTGTTCACCAGTCTTGAAGCCCAGCAGACGTTCCTTGATGACCCGTATCGTTACGCCCCGGTCCTGGCGGGGATTGACGTCGTCAAGTTGATCGACGAACAACGCGTCATTCCTGGACAACGCCAGTTTGGTCGGTTCTATCCCGACCCCGGAGAACGCCGCGTGTTTCTGTTTGCAGACGAGGCATCCGCCGCGAGGTTCGGTTCCGATCCGGATCGCTACGTACGACTGGCTGATGCCATCATGAAGCATGCACTGCGAACCGCAGATGCTGGCGGAGGATCTTTCGCCGGACAGGCAGTCCAATGATCTTCTGTTGCGCCCGTTTGATGCGCGGACTAACGACGGCGCCATCCATCACGGTCGGCGAGCCGCTGAATCGGAAGCTCGCAGGAAGTTGAGCGGGGCGACGAGCGGACGAGTCCCGGAGACGATCAGGACACTCAGAATTGCGAGCAAGATCGCCGCACACAGGTAGAGCCCACGCGATGCGCCATGTCCGTATCGCGTTTCGAGGTGGCGGGCCAGCCAGAATCGTTGCGCCGCGGGCCATGGATTCCACGCTGCAATCGCAGCCATCAATGCCAACGTGAATGCCACTCCTCCGACGAACCAATCGGATGCCATTGAGTGCTGCACCAAGGGAGGGCGAATCAGGGCAAGTTCTTGAGGGCCCGTTCCAGCGCGGAGGCGTCCAGCCTCGCTTGCTCCAGGTCCGGGCAAATCGCCAGCGCCTGTCTCAAGCAGCCAAGCGCCCCGAGCACCGCGTCCTCAACGAGCAGGCAACGAGCCCATAACAGCAGGGCGGGGTAGTGGTATGCATTGCGATGTACCACGGCCTGGCATGCCCGCGCCGCCCCGCGCACGCGTCCCAAGCCAAAACGGGCAACCGCCAACTGGTAGATCGCCTCGCCGCAAGGCGTTCCCTCCCGCGCCAGCCGTCGCGCCAGACTTGCGGCTCTTCGATATTGGCCGCCATCGTTCAGGTGCATCACACGCAGCAACCGCTGATGTTGCTCGGGCATCCCCTCGCGGATCCAAAGCCGCCGAATCGCATCATCTGCCAGCAGTCGAACTCCACGATCCACATCTGCCAGTCGCGGACCGATCCACGCGTTGCATCGCCAATCTCCAATCATCCCCAGCGCCGCGACTGCTGCACGTCGAGCATGACGATCGGAGTTCAGCAGCAACCGCCCCAGCGTGGCCCGCTCATACCGGGCGGATACACCTGCAACAAACGAGGCCGCGTCCTGATCGTCAAGAAACTTGCGAAACAGCGACACCAGCTCGGGCGAGCGCGTACGTGAGGTTGACAAGCTGGATTCCCCCTTGGGAGACACCATTGAATCGCGACCGCACCGCATCTCGACAACGACCACGCGTGCGTTCGATTCCGACGGCCGCCTCTCCGGATCGGAGTCTAGTTACGGCGAATCCGGCGGGCAACTCGCAGGTGGCAACCACCCGCACGCCGTCCTGCTGCGGACCGGCTCCCATTGCGACATCTCTGCTGAAAACCACCGGCCCATCCAACGCAGGTTCTCCAGTTCCTCAAGAATCGCCATCAAGTGCGCCAAAAGGTCACGGCGGTGTACGTTGTGGCGACTTAGCGGGTGCATCGCGGTCACTTGGTCCCTTCGATGACAAAAACGCCTCAGGGAAGCACCGTTGAACCACCGCCCGACGCGGCTTGCGCCGGCAGCTTCCCGGGTCTGCCAGGTCGGTCAGCAGGGCCCCTCGCCGGGGGGCGACCGCGCACGATCGCACCCGATCGGTGCGGGCGGGGTGCGCGGTCAGGGAACGCATGTCCTGAGATCAAAAGGCCATGGCTTGCACGCGATCGATCGGGCCGTTCTCTGCGATCGCGTGTTCGTTGTGCGTAAGATTGAGCGGGGCTGTCCGTTGCCGGCCGCTGTTCCATTCCACCTGCGGGACGATCCATGATGCTCGATCAGTTGCCTCGTCAGATGGCGGTGGCAGATTGCGGGATGGGGTGGCGGCGAGTTTGGGTGCTCACGTGGTGTATCGCGGCCCATGCGATGCTTGGCCCATCGTTGCGGGCCGATGGCGTGGAGCCCGATTTGGACCAGAAATTCTGGCGTGCTCTGGCGACCCCCAAGTCATTCATATGGAACGAGCAATCGATTCGATCAGGCCTTCAGCGGATCATCGAAGGCACACCGGTGCAGATCTGGCTGGATCGCCGCATCGATCCCGATCACCCCGTCACGATCGAAGTGTCGGGCGAACCATTAGCGAAGGCTCTTCAGCGAATTGCCGCGGAGCTCGGGGCGGAAGCGATTCCCATCGGCTCGCTGGTGTTGATCGCGCCCGAGCATGCTGCCGGACCGTTAGCGACGCGTGCCTTGCAAGCGTTGCGAGATCCTCAAGTTCCGTCACAGGCTCGGCGACGGATCACCGCTCAACTGGATCTCCTGACCACTCCCAGGGAGGCCGTGCAGGATGTCGCATCGACGGCCAGTATTCCCATCGATGTTTCGTCGTTGCCCCATGATCTTTTGCCAGCGGTGGAACTGCGGGACGTCCCTGCCGCCGTGCTGTTGGAGTTGTTTGCGGGTGGCTTTGACCTGACAACAGACTGGTCGAGCAACCCGGTGACGTTTCGTCCATTGCAACCCGAAGACCAGACAAGACTAGTGACCATCGAGTACACATCTTCCCGAAACGCGGAGCCGCTTGTCAGACAGTTCCGTAGCGATGCCCCGCAAGCGGATGCCAGGCAGCGTGGGACCACGGTCACCATCCGGGGCACGGCGGGCGACCATGCGCGTTGGGCGATGCTCGCAACAACGGGAGTCCAAAAGGCGGACCAGCCAGCGACCTCGTCGGGTCCCCTTGATCCCCGGGCCCGCCTCACGCTGCGCGTCGCCAACAAACCGCTGCGGACCGTGTTGGAGTCCATCACCAAATCGATGAACCTGGAACTCGACACATCGGGCTGTCAGGCCGAGCGGCTCAATGAACTCATCTCATTTGAAGCTCAAGAGCGAACCCTCGATGAGTTGCTCGAGGAGATCAGCGCAAAATCTCAGGCGAGCATCGAGCGTCAAGGGCGTCGGCTGATGGTGCGCGACGATCCGTAGTCAGGCCTACCGCTTTGCGAGTTTCGTCCGTCGACGTGAAACACCAGCCGATCGGGCGCGGGAGGCGGCGTATGCACCCGCGTTCACAGAAGGTCAAACGCAGACGAGACTAGCTGAGGACCTCTTCCAACTTGCCCAGAATGGTCTGTTGGATCTTTCCGCGAAAGGGAATGGCGGCCAGCGGAATATCCCCGGTCACGGCAACCCGTTCTGGCTCCACGCGGACGTGCGAGGCGATTACGAAGCCATAGGCTTTGAACGAAACTCGCAACGTGTCGGCGTCCCAGGTTCCTTGCAGGTCCGAAACCATGTGCGCGTATTCAGTCAGGACGATCTCGTACAGGTCCTGCAGGCGTTGTCGAGCTTCGGCGACATCCAGGCGATGCGGAACTTCGGTTTCAATCCGTGGCATATGCCATCCTCATGCACGTCCATGAACGTGACAGCCATGATCCCTTGGGCTGCCCGGCGGCACGCCGAACGAGTCAAGCCAGGGATTCTTCGTCTTCGATCCGTTGCGGTTGTAAGCGGCGGTCGGCGGGGTGCCAAAGCGGCAGGCCCTGACGGATCCGCTGTTCTAATACAACAATCTTTTCCCGTGATCCTGGCAAGGCCTCTGTAGCCTGGAACTGGTCGTCCGATACCTCGATCGGTTCCTGGTCGGTGAAGCGATGAGGTACCTGCGCCGGGGCCACGTGCTTCATCGATGCGTCCTCCCATTGATCCATCAGGATATCGCATGTTGAGGGGCTGCGGGGCGACGAGCCGATTCGGAGAAGTAGGCGCGAACTTGACGCGCTCGCGCGGACCGCTGTGTCATCGCATACCCAGTCATCGCGTACCCACCGATCGCCCGTCTGTCAGCGCCTGCAACTTTATGCGGGATCCGAGTTCAACATTCCAGAGGGGATCTCCGGTGACGCCCCGATTCGCAATGGTGCCCCTTCAGTCGCCCGTGATCGCCTGACGAAATGCGGAAAGCAAGGCAACAGTTTGTGGTACATCGAGTTGTTCGGCGCGGCGCTGGGGATCGATCGCTTGGGCTTGGAGAATCCGATCGATGGCCCGTTTGTCGAGGTGTTGACCGAACGTTGCGAGCAACGCGGAGCGGAGCAATTTGCGCCGATGGAGGTAAATGCCGCGCACGGCTCGATGGAAGAACTCTGGGTCTCCCAGTGCCTTGCGTCGCTGCGGATCTGGCTTGATCTGAATGATCGCTGAGTGAACACGTGGTTGAGGCCAAAAGACGGTGGGCGGCAGCTGCCGAAGGATTTCGACGTCGGCTTGGGCTTGGATCCAGATGCTCAGCGCGCTGTAATCGCGGGTCTGAGGTCGAGCCGCAATTCGATCGGCAAGTTCCTTCTGGATGGTCGCCACCATCCGCACCGGGGCCGGCTCAAAATCCAACAGATTCGCCATGACTGGCGTGGCGATGTTGTAGGGCAGATTGGCGACCAGTTTCAGCTGCGCTCCTGGCACTTCCGCCAAACGGGCGCGAAGTTCGGCCAGCAGTTGGGGATGAAACGTGTGCTTGTTCTGCAGGGCGTCCAGTTCCAATAGGGTCACATTGGATCGTTGGCTCAGTTCGCGCCTCGCCAGGGCTGCCAACGGGGGGTCGATTTCCGCTGCGACCACCCAGCCGGCCGCCGCCGAGAGACGGGTGGTCAGTGAGCCACCCCCGGCGCCGATCTCCAACACGACATCGCGCGGTTCGAGTTCCGCCGAACGGGCGATCAAGTCGACCAGGTTGAGGTCGACCAAAAAGTTCTGACCGAACTTTGCCCGCGGTCGGTGGCCGACGAGGGCTAATCGTTCGGAGAGGTAACGGTAGGTTTGACGAGACATCCGATTTGTGCTTCGAGTTGGCGCTGCACGTACTTTGCGAGCAGATCAGTTTCCAGGTTCACGACGTCGCCGACTCGCAGGCGGCCCAATGTCGTGTGGGAGAGAGTGTGGGGGATCAAGGCGACACTGAACCCGTCGTCGGTAACATCGACCAGCGTCAGGCTAACTCCGTCTACCGCGATCGATCCCTTGCTGGCCATTTGACGTGTCAGCGGATTCGGACTTTCGAACCACAGTGTCGCCCATGGCGGTTGCTCGGATCGCTCGCGGAGTGTCCCACAACCATCGATGTGTCCGGTGACCAGGTGGCCTCCCAACCGATTCTCAAGGCGCATCGCGCGTTCTAGGTTCACCGGAGCGCCGGTCCGCAGTCGACCGAGGTTTGTGCGGTGGAGGGTCTCGGGCCCCGCTTCAAACGCCAACTGTCGGCCATCATTGGCAACGACCGTCAGGCAGCATCCGTTGATCGCGACACTGTCGCCCAAGGCAGTCCCGGCCGCAATCGTGGGTGCAAGGATCTCCAGGCGACAACCGGGCGGTTGCTCGCGGATCGCCGCGACCTCGCCCACCGCTTCCACAAGCCCCGTGAACATGGATGCTCCGTACTACTGCGTAATGCGAAATAGCTGCCCATCATGGTAGCCGGACCGTCCATCGTGTGCCGGCGGCGGGCTGGTTACACGCCCTCCGCCGCGCCGCGAGGCGCGTAGCCTCTCGCATATTTTCACCGGTGGGCCGGCGACGGCGAGTGTTCAGGATTCAGGGGAAGCTCAAAAAGCCAAGTGGCACCTGTTGGTCCGGAACGTGATGGACCACAATGCTCCCGCCTGCGGGCTGCGCACGGCCCAAGGACAAGCCAGGCGGTGTTTTTCCCACTACTGCAGTTGAAAGTCCCATGAGTCTGATCGAATCGGTCTTCGCACGCCAGATACTCGATAGTCGCGGCAATCCGACGGTGGAAGTGGACGTGACTCTGGTCGACGGTTCCGAAGGTCGTGCGGCGGTTCCCAGCGGCGCGAGCACCGGCGCCCACGAAGCCTGGGAATTACGTGACGGAGACAAGAAGGTTTACATGGGCAAGGGCGTGCTCACGGCAGTCGAGCATGTCAATACGAAGATCGCCGATGCGCTGCAGGGGATGGATGCGCTGGATCAGATCGAAGTCGACCAGGCGATGATTGATCTGGACGGAACTTCGAACAAGAAGGTGTTGGGAGCCAACGCAATCTTGGGCGTATCGCTGGCAACCGCCAAGGCTGCTGCCCAGTTCACCCAGCAACCGCTCTACCGTTACCTCGGCGGTGTCGGGGCGCACCTTCTGCCGGCTCCGATGATGAACATCCTCAATGGCGGTCAGCACGCCGACAATTCGGTGGATGTTCAGGAATTCATGGTGATGCCGCTGGGGTTTGAAACGTTCAGCGATGCTTTGCGGGCAGGTGTCGAGGTATTCCATCACCTGAAGAAGGTCTTGCAGGGCAAGAAGCTGAATACGGCGGTGGGAGATGAAGGCGGCTTCGCACCGGACCTGGGAAGTAATCGTGAGGCGTTGAACCTGATCATGCAGGCGATCGACGCCGCAGGTTACAAAGCCGGCGAACAGATCTTCATCGCGCTGGACGTCGCAAGCACTGAGTTTTATGACGCGAAAACGCAGAAGTACACGTTCGACGGCAAGCAGCTATCGGGGACCCAGTTCGTCGATCTGCTCGACGACTGGTGCAAGTCTTACCCGATCTGCAGCATCGAAGACGGCTGTTCAGAAGATGACTGGGAAAGCTGGAAGTTGCTGACAGACCGTCTGGGCAGCCGCATCCAGTTGGTGGGCGACGACCTGTTTGTCACCAATACGGAGCGTCTGCAACGCGGTATTGATCAGGGCATCGCCAACAGCATCCTGATCAAGGTGAATCAAATTGGAACGCTCACCGAGACCGTCAAAGCAATCCAGCTTGCCGGCCGGCATCAGTACACGAGTATTTGCAGCCATCGCAGCGGAGAGACTGAGGATTCAACGATTGCCGATCTGGCGGTCGGCTTGAACGCCGGTCAGATCAAGACCGGTTCGGCTAGCCGCAGTGATCGGATGGCGAAGTACAACCAATTGCTGCGGATTGAAGAAGAACTGGGCACGGCAGCCGAATACGCGGGTCCGAAGCTGATTCGGCGACGCAACGGCTAGCGGCGATTGCGAACGGACCGGGCCGGGATGCTCGGTGCCGGTCGACGGGGAGGCGGACGATGACCACGATCCTGACGGAGCGTCCTTGGGTTCTGATGCTCTTGGGCGCCGCAGGGATCGTGCTGGGGATCGCGGGTGCCATCCAGACCGGACGCCGCGGTCCGCTATGGTTCTCATTGATCTGCGCTGTCTTGCTCCCGGTCGCCTTGTTGGTCGAGCGCTGGTGGGTTACGCATCGCGAAGAGATCGCGATGTTCCTGGACCAGCTGGCCGATGATGTTCAAGCCAATCGCCACGAGGCAGTACTCGCCGCGATCGAGTCAGACGCGATCCTGGACGCTACCCGCGAACAGCTGGCTCGGCACAAGTTTCTCGAAGCCCGAGTGCTTTCCATCCGCGACATCGAACTGTTTGAGACTCGGCGGCCGCCGGAAGCCGTGGTGCAGTTCAACGCGATGGTCCGTATTGAACGCACGAACCGATACTACTTCAGCGACAGGGCGGCACGGGGCGTCAAAGCATGGCTAAGGCGGGAACCCGAAGGCTGGCGGGTCTTCGACGTCGAGCACTATCCGATCGGCCAACGCGGTCCCCCGTCACGCGGTAGGATGGATCGCTGATCGCACCCGCCAGATGAAATAGATCGCTGGTCCGCATGATCGGCGGGCTTCGCTCTGGATGCGGGAACAACGTCTCGGCCGATCTCGAGTTAGACATGCTGGTTACGATTGAAGGCATCGACGGCGCGGGAAAATCGAGTCAAGTGGTGGCCCTTCAGCGGTGGCTGGAAGAATCCGGTCGCTCCGTGGTCACGGTTCGCGATCCCGGCGGGACGGTTGCCGGAGAAGCAATTCGTTCCCTGTTGCTGAATTCGGACCTCCACCTTCATCGGCGGTGTGAGGCGCTGCTTTACATGGCGGCGCGCGCCCAGTTAGTCGCCGAACGAATCGGGCCCGCGCTGACATCTGGACAGGTTGTGCTGGCAGACCGCTTTCTGTTGAGCAACGTCGCGTATCAGAGCGTGGGGCCCGAGGCGTTGACAGCGGCCGAGCTTTGGACGTTGGGCTCATCGGCGATCGGCCAGCTGCAACCCGACCTGACGGTGTTGCTTGACCTGCCTGCGACCACCGCTATCGCTCGCCTGCAAGGACCGGCCGACCGCATTGAACAGCGAGGCGCCGAGTACCTGGAAGCAGTCCGCCAGGTCTTTCTGCGTGAGTTGCCGCGAGGGGCTCGAGAGTTTTTGGTGATCGACGGCCGGCAAGCGTTTGAACATGTGCACGCAGCGGTGTGCCACGCAGTCCAGACAGTGCTGCAGACCCGTGAACGACCGGCACACGCGTTACCAGGTCCGACGAACCGTTGACGAGCGTTTGGGAACTTGCGGAGGACTCAAGCTGTGCGTTGGTCGGACCTGCGTGGACATGTTCTGCCTCAGCTCCAGTTCCGCCGCGCGCTGATCGCCGGCAAGCTGGCGAACTCTTATTTACTGATCGGGCCAGAGGGCTGCGGCAAGCGGCAATTTTCCCTGTTGCTCGCCAAAACCTTGCTGTGTGAAACGAATCCACCCGAGCAGTGGGATCCGTGCGGTGTTTGCACCGACTGTCGCTTGGTCGAGGCGGGCACCCATCCTGATTTGATTGAAATTGCTAAGCCGCCGGAGCGATCCACAATTCCATTGGAACTGCTGATCGGTCATCGGGACTTGCGGATGCAAGAGGGTCTATGCCACCAGCTTTCTCTCCGCCCGGCTCGGGGTCGGCGCAAAGTGGCGATCATCGATGATGCGGATCACCTCAGCGAAGAGGCCGCTAACTGCATGCTGAAGACGCTTGAAGAGCCTCCCTTGGATTCCATTCTTCTGTTGCTTGGCACGAGCGAACAGCGGCAGTTGCCAACGATCCGCTCCCGCTGCCAGGTCATTCGCTGTCCGGGGCTCACGGTGGCTGACTGTGCGCATTTGCTGCTGCAAGAAGACGGGGTAGGTGATCCCGACGAAGCCGAACGTCTGGCCACTTTTTACCGGGGCGATCTGGCGCAGGCTCGTTTCTGGAACACCCCGGAAAGACGGGCCCAGCGTGAGCAACTCTGGAACGAGCTCGGCGCGGCTGGCGATCTGGTGAAACTGATCGATGAGGTGCAGGGGCTCGTCTCCCACGAAGCGGACGATGTCGCGGCCGAGAAACGAGTGCGTTTGCGCGCCGTGCTGCAGTTGGCGCTAGAGCGTCAGCGGCAGGATCTTCGCAGGGCGATCGACACGGGAAGCTCGCTGGAGCTTGCGGTGCGACGGATCGAGCACACCCTGGAGGCGTTGCAGCAAATCGACCGCAACGCCAACCTCACCGCACTGATCACCGCCTGGGCAAGCCACGTGCGGGTCTGCCCCGTGCCGCCGCCCTAAGCATCGGAGGCCGGGCTCAAACCGCGCCATGTCGTGTTGGACATTTCCGCCAAGGCGATGACCAAGGCTTGCGTGCCGAGTGTCGCGCCCCCATGGCTGAGGACCGACGTATAGAGCTGCTTAACCAGGGAGAGGCCGGGGAGGACCAGGCGCATCCGTTCTGCTTCGGCCAGCACCAAGCCCATATCTTTCACGAAGTGCTGGACGAAGAATCCTGGCTGCAGATCCATGTTCAACAAGCGGGGCGCCAGGTTCTGCAGTGCCCAGCTGCTCGCAGCGCCTTGGCTGATCGACTGGAGGACTCGCTCCAACTGGAGGCCCGCCTGCTGCGCGTACAGCAGGGCCTCGCACAGTCCGATCATGTTTCCTGCGACTATCGTCTGGTTCACCAGTTTCGCATGCTGCCCGCTGCCCGGCGGCCCGTGATGAACGATTGTCTTGCCCAAACATTGCCAGAGCGGCTGGAGCTGCTCGAAGGCGGCGTGCTTCCCCCCCACCATGATGCTCAGCGTCCCCTGCCGGGCACCGACATCGCCCCCACTGACCGGCGCATCCAGGGCAGAAATACCGCGGCGTGCGGCCGACTCTGCTAGCTCTTCGGCCAATTGCGGGCTGCTGGTTGTCATGTCGACGAAGACTTGTCCGGGACGACTTCCCGACAGCAGACCTTGTTCGCCTGCCCACACATGTCGCACGTCGTTGGGGTAGCCGACGATTGTGAAGACCACGTCGCTTGCTTCGGCCACCGCGGATGGACTGTCACACCACGTCGCCCCGGACTTGATCAACGGCGCGGCGCGCTGCGGGGTGCGATTGAACAGCGACACAGGATAGCCGGCTTCCAGCAGGTGCCGCGCCATCGGCGCGCCCATCACGCCCGTCCCAATCCACCCGACGCGCAACGAGGATCGGTCTGCGTTCATCCTGCCCGAACATCCGTTGAAGTGCAAAGTGCTGAAGTGATCGGCCGGTCAACTTGCGGACCCGCGTCGGCCCGTCGCTGAAGCCTGCCATCGTTCTACCGGTCGTCGAAGAACTTCATTGACGATGATCGCTTCTTGAATCCCGTGAGCGGTCTGCAGCATTCGGCAGACGCGCACGATCAGATCAGGATCAATCGCAGCAGACCGCCCAACTTTCTCAATCGAACTGGCGGCAAGCGGTCCGGTGGTAACGGATTCATCCGCGGTGGCAGCGTTCACGACGCCACCCAAGGCACCGAGCGCGTGGTCAAACCTTTCATGCAGGTGTTCGGCCATCCGTTCGTCGGCAAGTCCGACATCGGCACCGAGCTTATTCGCTTCCAAATGCCTCATCGAACGCGCACCGGCGCGCGGACCAACGGCCGAAGTGCTGGTGTCTGCCTGCGAATCGATCGAAATCGGCGGGGACTTCGCCCGTTGAATCGATTTCCGCCGCGGGGCCTCGGGACTGGGCCCGGAGGCCGCTCGCTCCTTCCGCTTGTCCGAGTATTCCGGCTTGCGGGCCCTTGGTGGAGGAGTCGCGGGTTGCGACGCGGCTTGCCCTGCCTGCTGCTTGCGACGGGCCGCGGCTTGCTTCAAGAAGTCTTCCAGCGAATCAGTCATGGCCAGATTCCCGATGGGTTCAGTTGGATGCGGGCGATGCTGGACGCGGCTGAGAGCCGCCGGCGATTGCCTTCCGCATGTCGGTGTCGGCGATCACGTTTTGCATCTGAAAGTAATCCATGATCCCAAGCTTGCCGGACCGGAAGGCAGCGGCGATTGCTTGAGGCACCTCCGCCTGGGCCTCCACCACTTTGGCACGGCTCTGTTCGATCTCGGCTTGCTTCTCCTGCTCCTCGGCAACGAAGGCAGCCCGTCGGTTTTCGGCCTTCGCGCGAGCAATTCGCGTGTCGGCTTCAGCCTGGTCGGCTTGCAACCGGGCGCCGATGTTGGCTCCCACATCGATATCGGCAATATCGATCGAAACGATTTCAAACGCGGTCTGCGAATCGAGCCGACGCTTGAGCACCGCCTTCGAGATCATGTCGGGATTCTCCAGCACGACCTTGTGGTCGGGTGCACTACCGATCGCCGATACGATACCTTCACCGACGCGGGCAATGATCGTTTCTTCCGTGGCACCACCGATCAGTTGCTGCAGGTTCGCGCGTACTGTGACACGGGCCTTCACCATCAACTGAATTCCGTCTTTGGCAACGGCGTCCAAGGTGGGCGGGTTGGCGCCCCGCGGAGGGCAATCGATCACTTTCGGATAGACACTGGTCTGAACCGACTCAAGGACGTCGCGACCCGCCAGATCAATCGCGCAAGCTTCACGAAATGTCAGCTGAATCGTTTTGGCTTTTTTGGCCGCAATCAGCGCGCGGATCACTTGAGGCACATTTCCTCCCGAGAGGTAATGCGCTTCAAGCGCTTTGGTGGTCAGCTCGGGATCATTCAATCCTGCCTTGGTGGCCATGATCTTGCTGCGGACGATGGTCCGTGCGGGCACGCGCCGAAATTTCATCCCCACCAGGTCCAGGATGCCGACTCCTGAGCCGGTCAGAAATGCCTGAACCCACAGTCCAAAGAAGCTGAAAAACACGAAGAACATCACGATCAGGAAGAGCAGCAGTAAGATGCCGCCAATCAACCCGATGGATTGCAACGCACTAGATTGTCCGATCAGGACCGACTCACGGATGACGAGCATGGCTTGGCCTTTCGTCAGTTCACTAACCAAGTTGAAGATCAAATCCAGACGAAGATTACCGAGATCATCTCAGCGGATCTTCATAAGGATCGATGCCAAGGGATTCTAATGACTGTTCCAGGACGGGAGTGGGCTCCCTATCCGGTTTTGCCTGAGTTTCCGGTACACGAACGGTAGGTCGAACGCGAATGCGACCACCGTCGGTGCTGATGACCTCCACTGCCTGGCCGGCATTCACGGTCCCACCGATCGCAGTCGCGTCGTAACGCATCCCGCCCAGGCGCACGATCCCGCTGGGCAGCAGATCGACTTCGGCGACCCCAACGATGCCGATCAACTTCTGAAGTTCCAGGACCTCAGGCCGCTCGGCCAGCCGGCGAGCTTCTTCGTGGCTGATCAAAACGCGTTTACCCAGCGGAGTATGTGGCCAGACATGGATCGCTGCTGCGATCATCGCCGGCACCGCCAACGCCTCGATGGCAAGGATCAAGGTACCCACGCCTGAACCCGCAAGAAAACCGACCACGACCGCGGCGATCAGCGCGACGGCCGCCGCCACCCCTAACGAACCGCCGCTCGGAACAAAGCATTCCAACACGATCAGCAGCAAGCCGATTCCAAGCAGGATAAAGGCCCACATCAATGCGTCTTCCATCGCCCACGCGCTCCCTGTTCGCCTGACGCCAGGTGTTCCTTCGGAATCGGTCTGGCTGAGATCGGTTCAAGCATCCTCTACCCGCTCCACCGAAACACGATTCCCCTGGACCTTGATCACGCGAATCCGTTCTCCTGCGGAAACATAGGCACCATCGGCCACGACTGCGACCACGTCTTCTCCAAAGCGGGCTTTCCCGGCAGGCCGCAAGACAGTCATGGCTCGGCCAGTCTGGCCCAACAAATGATCCCAGGAAACCATCGCTTCTCGCTGGTTTCGCTCGGCAAACTGTTCCGCGGTGAGTTCCGGCATGACCAGTTCGCGCAATAAGGGCACGCGATGCGCGAAATATCGCAAGGCCACGATGCCAGACACCACCCCACTGCAGGCCACCAGGACCCCGACGATACTGCTGATCATGGCCTGTACTTCCCGGCTGTCATGCGGAAGCACAAATGTCTGACTCGCCAACGTCAGCGAGGCGATGATCATGATCACGCCACCAAGCCCAAAGATTCCGAATCCCGGCAAGATCAGCAGTTCGATCGCCAGACAAGCAAGCCCCACGACGAACAGCAGCAACTCAAGCCATTCAGCATTCCCGTTAAAAAACTGCGCCCAGAAATAGACCATCAGACACACGATGGCGATAAAGCCCGGCACGCCGACGCCGGGGGATCCCATCTCCACCGAAAGCGCAAAAAATCCAATAAACAGCAAGAGTCGAATCAGCCACGTCCGCCCGGCAAGACTTTCCAGTTCAGAAACCAGCCAGCGATTTCGGATGGGCGGGGGGACCTGCTCTAATCCACTCTCCGCGGCGACTTGCTCTAAGCTTTCGGCTCGCCGATCAGCCAGCCCCCACTCAAGCGCCTGCTCCGCCGATAAACCATCCCCGCTGTTGATCAGCGGGCCGCGCTCCCAGGAGTCCAGATCTCCCTCTTGAACCCGGTCAAGTTCCGCTGCCAATGCGACTCGGCCTGACCGGCGGTGCGTCCAGCGATAGACGGCTTCCTCACTTCCCAATAACTGACGCATCACGGCCGAACTCCGTTGCCGGCGACTTGCAATCTCGTCGATTTGTTGGAGCTGTCTCTGGGACAGATCGCCACTGCGTGCCTCGGTTGCCCGCAGCAATCGACCGCGTTCACCCATCCACAGCCGGTGGCCGCTCACAGCGATGAGAGTTGCTGGCGGCGCGATCGGAGTGTTGACGAGGCACTCGATCTTGGTCCGGCCCGCGTCGATCGAAGAGAGGTACTCTGCCAACTCGACCGATGCGGCGAGGTCTGCATCCGTGACATCGATCTGGATCAACAGGCGATTGACACCTGCATCCAACGCATCGGCGATCGACCGTTGGGTTCGTTTTGCAATCCGCGGCGTCAGTGGTTGATTCAGGAGAACCAAACCAGCCCGAGCCGAACTGCTTGCCGATCTCGGTGCTGATTCAAACTGCCGCAGTCGAAGGGCATCTAGCAGCTCCTGACCAGGTTCGGCCGTATGGGTGGTCCAGCGGACCTGGCGCAGTTGATCTGCGTTGAGATTCAGGACCTGCCCCTCACCGACCAAAACCTGCTCGCGCACCACTTGGCCACTGGCCCGCGCTTCATCCAGGGTCGTTGCATCGGCGAACTGCTGGGAGCCGTCGGCTAACTCGAGCCGCGTCAGCCCGCGATGCCCAGGAAAGAGTGTCCGGACGGCGGCCGGTGGCATGGTGCCCCGCCGGCCGGCGATGGACTGGTAGACCAGTTCCACGGTCGGATCGCCCCCGGCACTTTCCGCGCGGCTGCCGCGGAGAACGGCCTTTGGATGAGCCACCCACTGCTCGCATGCGAGCGCCACGAGGATGGAATGTCCCTCGAGAGGTTCAGCCAAGTAGGCAACCGACGCCACACGGGATGCCTCGGGACTTGTCAGGACGCGGGCGAGCGCCAGGGCATCTTCAAAACGTGTCCCTTCGCGAGGCGTCACGTTTCCCGGTTCGCCGAGTTGCAAAGCGACCACGGGCCGCTCCGACCGTTCTGACGAAGTGCTGGCCAAAGTCTCAAACTGATCGCGCGCCGCCTGCACCGCCTGATTAGTCAACGGCAGCGGGAGTTCGATCAGGGTGCCCGTCCGCTCTTCCGCTCCAGAGGCCAACCCGCGCGGTGGCTCGGCAGCGAACTCATCCCCGCAGGCCAACCCGGCCCAAAGGGCAAGCACCCATCCGCTGCTCTGAACGAAGCCCTTGCTAGCCATCGCCGATCCGATCACCCCCTGGCAGCGGAACCACCAACGGCCCCCTCCGATCTCTCGGGTCAGGCGCTGTAACTCGCTGCGAAAAACCACATCCCTGGAGCCGATCACGTCCCTGAGAACGTCGGAATCCCAATTATAGGGCAGCAGATGGACGTTCCTCGGGCGCGACTTCTTCCGCCGGCGACCAGATTTGTCGCACTTCGGCCAGAAGATCCGGGAAACGCCCCGTGCCGATGGCCTCACGGGCCCGGGCCAGCAGTCGTTGGTAGAACGTCAGATTGTGAATACTGAGCAAAATCGGACCAAGCATCTCGTCGGCTTGAAACAGGTGCCGGATGTACGCTCGGCTATGGCGGCAGGCGGGGCAGGGACAGTCGGGTTCCAGGGGCCGCGCGTCGTCCTGATGGACCGCGTTGCGTAGTCGCAGCGGGCCGGAAGCCGTAAAGGCCAGCGCATTCCTTCCGTTGCGGGTAGGCATGACGCAATCGAACAGATCCACTCCCCGCGCCACCGCTTCCATCAAGTCGATCGGCGTACCGACCCCCATCAGGTAACGAGGCCGGTCGTGTGGCAGATGAGGCGTCGTCGCCTCAAGGATCCGGTACATCTCCGCCGGCGGTTCTCCGACACTCAGTCCCCCGATCGCATATCCCTCGAAGGGCATCGACACCAGTGCCATGGCGCACTGTCTTCGCAAGTCAGCATCGAGTCCTCCTTGGACGATTGCAAACCGCGCCTGATCGGAGCGCTTTGCGGCATTCAGGCAACGAGTGGCCCAGCGAATCGAGCGTTCCAGTGCATCCTGGACAATCGAAGGCGGACTGGGCAGCGGGACCACATGGTCAAGGACCATCGCCACATCGCTACCGAGCAGTTCTTGAATTTCGATCGCGCGTTCGGGCGAGAGTTCGATCTTTCGACCGTCGATGTGAGACCGGAACGTCGCGTGCTGTTCCGTGACTTTCCCCAGCTCGGCGAGGCTGAAGATCTGAAATCCGCCGCTGTCGGTGAGTATCGGGCCATCCCAGCCTGAAAACCGATGGAGGCCTCCCAGACGAGCGATTCTTTCCGCGGTGGGCCGGAGGGCCAAGTGATAGGTGTTCGCCAGGACCATCTCCGCGCCGGTAGCGCGAAGTTGTTCCACAGGGACGCCCTTCACCGTGGCTTGGGTGCCCACCGGCATGAACGCCGGAGTACGAACATCACCGTGCGGCGTCGAGCATGTCCCGCACCGCGCGGCGGTTGCCAAGTCACACGAGCTCAGCTGAAAACCAAAGCCAGAACTCATGCCGGCCAACCGCGGCGGTGTTCGCAGGACAACCGAAAGGCGTTACCCACAGGCTATTCGCCTCGAAGCTTCAAACCGAGTTCCGTCAGTTTTTCTCGAACCTCGTTGAGGCTTGTCACGCCGAAGTTCTTGCACTCCAGCAGATCGTCGCTCGTCTTCCGCAACAACTCGCCGATCGTGCTCAGTCCCAGACGAACCATGCACTTGCGGGCACGAACCGACAGGTTGAGGTCCGCAATCGGTCGGCTGACCAGGGCCTGTTCGTCGGCCGACATGTGCGACAGATCCACGATCGGCTCGGGTTCGCGTCGTTCCGATGCAAACTGTCCGATGTGCAAACCCTTGCTGGCCAGGATCTCACGGATCTCGTAGAGACTGGTTTCCCCGAAATTCTTGCTGGCAAGCAAGTCGGCCTCGGTGATTCGCGTCAAATCGCCCAGCGAAACAATCCCCATCTTCTGCAGGCAATTGCGGCTCCGCACGGACAACTCGAAGTTCGTTACGGGGACGCTCAGCACCTGAGCCAAACGGTCGTTGAGCCGCTGTTTCTCTTCGTCGTAGAACGGGATGCTGGCGGCTGCATCCTTGATAAACATGCGTGCCCGCGGATGGTCTGGGTAGCACTCCAGAATCCGACGATAGCAGCCCTGAGCCCGTTCATTCTGGTTGCGATCTTCGTAGGCCAAACCAAGATTCAGCAGCGGACCGACGCCGGTCGGAAAACAAGCGGCCGCTTGCTCGTACAATCGCAACGCTTCTTCATCGTTGCCATGTCGATCGTTTTCCAAGGCCAGTCCAAACAGGGCCCCCGCATGCCGCGGATTGACTTGGACAGCTCGTTCGTAGAGAGCAATCGCTTCGGGCAAGTTACCGCCCATCGCCGAAACCGTGGCTCCGCGCTGATAGAGATACTCCGCCGTTTGCTCCACGGGACCGAACAAGTTGTCCAGCACCGTCAGTGAGCCCGGCGCATCGCCGGATGCCCGCCTCACTTCCGCGACGGCCAGTTGGCATCGATCACTGTCGAAGCCTGCTTTCTGGGCGGCCGCATAGTGCTTCAAAGCCTGCTCATACTTCCCCAGTTCGTACCCGCACCGCCCGAGATAGAACTGAGCGAGGGCTCCGCCGTCGGCACGCTCGAGCACTTGCAGGGCATCCTGAAAACGCCCCATCAAATACAGGCCAATTCCCAACCGCGTGCTCATTGCCGGGCTGCGGTCTGGTTCCTGCGCTAACTGCTGAACCGCCTCACGCAGCGCCCCGAACTGTGCGAAATCATCGTTGATCGCCGAGAGCATCTGGTCGATTTCGGCGGGACCGAACTGACCATGGGAGAGGAGCAGCTCGCGGATGTCCAAAGCCGTTTCAGCGGACAACATTCCGAAGTTCTCCAATTGGCTCAAAGTGCCTTGCCGACCCACCGCAACTGGAACATCGCCGGACAGGTTCGCCGAAGCGGAGATCGACGAGAGCCAATCACCTGATGGGCTCGAAGATCACCCTTGGGGCTGCGGATTCACGCCACCGGGTGGGTTGGTGGCGATCAGCCCGTGCCCGCTTCCACGACGGCCCGCGGTGACCACGCGATTCCGCCGTTACTCTCCAAAACGCATCAAGGAGTTCCCCCCGTGCGAGAGGTGGCCCCCGCGACCCACCGAGGGCCGGAGCAGCAATTCCTTGAAAACCCACTGGCGCGGCTGGCGAACCGAGAGCCAGCGGTGGGACTCGAACCCACAACCCACGCATTACGAATGCGTTGCTCTACCAATTGAAGCTACGCTGGCCAGTGCGTTACCCAATGGGCGCAAGTCAAACCGGAAGACTACGGCCGAGCCCCGGGAGGCGTCAATAGGACGGGTGCGAATGGCGTGCCGACCGCATGGCAATTTGGCTCGTTTTGTGCCCGGCTTCCGCGACCAGCGGAGCGGCTGTCGGGGGCCGCCAGGCCGGCGGCGGACTTGGCCGGGACCGCCAGAAACCCGAAACCGTTGGCAATTGCCGAGGGAACGTGCTTGTGGGCCAAACCCCAACCGGCGGTCCGTTTCGGCCCTGAATCCCTGCGCCGGACCTCCGAAGTGGTTACAGCCGGGCAGCGATCGCCTCGGGCGACTCTGGCGAAATGAGCACTCGATCGACGGGCAGGATCAGCCAGTCGGTAACCCACAGCCTCCGCACGACGGGGGCTCCCAGTTCCGCCGAGACCGCATCCATCAGGCGATCCGTGAGCGTTTCGACGCTGGCCGGTTCGAGCATTTCCGGCATCGATTCTCGCAGCACACGTTCCACGGCAACGCGGACACTGATTTTCTGTTGACGGAGCAGTGCCTCGCCAAGAACCCGGTCGGAGGGTTCCAGTTCAGCGTGCAGTTGCATTTGATAAAGCGTGTCGAGCCGATTCAGGGGCTGCACGCGAAAGGTCCCCAACGTCACCGCCCCGGTCCGCACCTGGCGGATCTGAACAATCTGACGCCTGACATAGCCGACGATCGCGGCATGCAACAGCACGATGAACACAACCAGCCCCGGGATCCAGTAACGGCGCAGTAGATTCACAATCTGGCTCCGACGGAGCATGAACAGAGGTGGGCCGCGGCGCTTGAGTGGGCCGGGACGAACGGCCGGTTGCGACTGCATCGGGTCGTCGACCGGCCAAGGAACGGCAGAGGAACTATAGGTTGCCGTCACTTGCCGCGCCGTCCTGCGTTCCCTGGGGAATGGAACGATTGAACGCCAAAGCGACGTGTGCAATTCCGGGCAGGCGTTACGACCGCTATAACCGATCGCCCCGCCGCACGGTGATGGAAAATTGCCGCTTCGATGCGTCGGCGGGCCGCGATGGAAGTCTGCATGCAGCCTTACGATGTCCCGCTCGTTTCACCGCTCGATGCCTCGGGGGGAGTGACCACTTCCTCGTCGGGCGCTGAGGTATGGCTGCTGTTCAACCCGAAAGCGGGTGCGGGACGGGCGGCTGCCCAGCGGGCAGCGCTAGCGAAGTCGCTGGATGAAGCGGGTTGGACCGTGCATGCCACGAGTTCGGTCGCAGACCTGCCTGGCGCGGTTAGAGCTTGGGAAAGCGGCCGCCTGCGAGCCTTGTTGACGATCGGAGGTGACGGAACATTGCGTTTCGTCGCCCAGCGAGTTCCCGCGGGCTTGCCGCTATTGCCGGTGCCTCTGGGAAACGAAAACCTTGTGGCACGATGGCTGGGCCAGCGAGCCGCGCCGTCCGACGTGGTGGAGACATTGACCCACGGTCAGATGCGGTGGATCGACGCCGGGTTGGTGGGAAGTCAGCTCTTCCTGGTGATGTTGAGCTGTGGGTTCGATGCAGATGTCGTGCGACGGGTCGATACGGACCGGCAGGGACCGATCAGTGCGATCGATTACTACCTCGCGATCTGTCGCTCAGCGCAAACCTACTCGTTTCCAGAGCTGCGTCTGACGATGTCGGGCGGCCAAAGGCGTACGGCTCGATGGATCCTCGCCTTCAACCTGCCGGCCTACGCGCATCGACTGCCCGTTGCCCCCGATGCAGATCCGCAGGACGGGCAGCTGGATGTCGTTTGCCTTCAGCATGGCGGGTGGTGGTCTCCCATTCGCTATGTGCTGGGAGCGTGGCTGGGACGTCATCATCGTTGGTCGGATGTCGCCATGCTGCACGATGAACAGGTGCGAATCGAATCCGATCCACCAGTACCCGTTCAGATCGACGGCGACTTCGTTGGGCACACTCCGATCGATGTTGGTCTGCTGCGCCGCCGAGTCTGTTTGCTCGCTCCCTGTGAACCGGGTCAAGTCGTGACTGTCGAACGCCGCTCGACGGTGGGAGACGCTTTAGACAGCCCTTCGAATGAATCCGGTTCGGAGCAAGGCGGCGGATGAGCAGTCAGCGCATCGCACCCGCTAGAAGCGAGGAATGGTATGAGTGATTATCGCACGGTGCGGGTGGGGCCCTATTTGGTAGGCCCCCAACACCCGCTGCTGGTCGTCGCCGGACCTTGCGTGATTGAGTCGCGGGACCTGTCACTGCGGGTGGGCGAAGCCTTGGTGAAGCTGCAACAGCGACATGGCCTGGCTCTGGTCTTCAAGGCATCCTTCGACAAGGCGAACCGGACCAGCGGGGGCAGTTATCGCGGGCCGGGGATCGAAGAAGGGCTGGAAGTGCTGGCCGAAGTGAAGCGTCTCACAGGCCTGCCTGTAACCACCGACATTCACTTACCGGATCAGGCGCTGCCCGTGGCGGAGGTGTGCGACTTGTTGCAGATCCCCGCATTCCTTGCGCGTCAGACCGACTTGCTGCTGGCCGCGGCTGCCACGGGCCGTCCGGTCAATGTCAAAAAAGGCCAGTTCATGGCCCCCGAAGATATGGCCTATGTCGTCGAAAAGATGCATCGTGGCGGTGCAAGCGGTGTGATGCTCTGCGAACGAGGAACTTTTTTCGGATATGGGCGACTGGTCAACGACATGCAAGCGCTACCCAAGATGCGGGCACTTGGGGTACCCGTGATCTTTGATGCCACGCACAGCGTACAGCAACCGGGAGGGCTGGGCGGTGCGACGGGTGGCAATCGAGCGATGGTCGAACCGCTGGCCCGCGCGGCCGTAGCGGTGGGTATCGACGGCCTGTTCTTCGAAACCCACCCGGATCCGGACCATGCCCCGAGCGACGGGCCGAACATGATCCCGCTGGACGCGTTTCCGGCGATGCTGGAGAGGCTGCTGACCCTACGCCGCACGATCGATCAGCTCGACGCACCTCCGAACCGCTAACTTGTGGGTGGCACTTCCACACGCTGGATAGTGAGAAATGCTCGGGCCTGGCGGGCGATGGGTTGGCCGATCGGGTCCGCAAGCCGGCCTGGAGAACCACTGAGTCCGCCCGGAAACAACCGACCTGACCGCTTTCGTCAGGCGCCGGCCTGGTCTGACATGGTCCCCTGCAATGACATGGCCCCCCTTCAATTTGGCTCACGCAGTGCGACTATCGTGTCGAGGATTGCTCGTCCCGCTCAAGGTTTTTGGAATGCAACGTCGCAGCTCGCAATTCGGGTTCCTCGGCGCTTTGTTGGGTTGCCTGGCAATCGTCGGTTGCGGCGGAGGCGCTGAACAGGCCGCAACCCAACGCCTTCGTCGGCAACAAGCCAAGTCCGCGCAGGTTGAACTGGACGTCGACCATCTGTCCGAAGCGATCGGCTATCTGCGGCGGTACGTCGAGTTAGAGCCCACTGAAGCCGCGAAGCAGATCGTTTATCACCTGAACGCGAAGTTACCCGAGCAAGCGGGCGATTCGCAGTGGAAGGCGCCTGCTTTACTGAGTCGGCTTCCGGAACCGCTGACGCGTGACATCAGTCGCAATGTGTTTGAGAGTCCGACCTTCATCACGGCAGATGCCGGTTATCTGTCGGAATGCTGGGTTCTCAGCCGGATTGTGCGGTGGGTCACCGAAGCGCCGATGCTGGACGAACGACTCGAGGCGTGGCTCAAGTCAGAGGACAACTCTCTGGATGCGTCCGAGCGTCGCGATCTGAGGACGGCGATCCGGCTATTCGATTGGGTCGTCTGCAATATCCAACTGGAACCGATGCAGGTTGACGAGGCCGGGCTGCAGGCTGGTCGCTTTCCCTGGATCGACTTCCCGATGACTCAGTTACCGCCCGATCTCAAGTTGCCGTCGTTCCTCGAATTTCAGGGTCCCGGTTATCGACGTCAGGCATTCGACACAATCTGGCTCGGGACGGGCGACTTTTTGCAGCGCTCGGCGGCTTTCCTGCTGCTCTGTCGACAGGCGGGCCTGGACGCGTGCACGTTAGGACTGAAGAACCCGCAGTCGACCGACGCTTCCGCGCCGCCGATCCCATGGCTGTTGGGCGTTCGCATCGGCCAACGACTTTTTCTGTTTGAACCGCAGCTCGGTCTGCCCGTCCCGGGACCTCAGCAGCGCGGCGTGGCGACGTTGGATGAGGCGCGGAACGACCCCACCGTCTTGCGGCGGCTGAATGTGCCCGGCTGGTTTGAGTATCCCGTGCAGCGCAGTGCGGTCGGATTTGCAGCCGCCCTGGTGGATGTTCCACCGGCGGCGATGAGCGGCCGCATGGCGCGCCTCCAGGAAGCACTGACTGGAAGTGACCGGATGGTAGTTGCCGTGGACGCGGACGCGCTTGGTGAACGCCTGGCCGCCTGCCGTGGCGTCACCGAATCGCAGCTATGGGTTGTGCCGTTTCAAGCGATTGCCTACGCGGAAGCGATCGCCGAGTCACGCCGCCGCAATCCGCTCTATCGTGACGCTGCGATTCTGCGTCAGGGCATTATTCGTGGCAGCAGTCCGATGGCGAAGGCTCGATGGGCCCACCTCACGGGCCGCCATGATGCGCCAGAAACAGAGCGGCCGCCTGCGGCGCGCGTTTCATACCTGGGCTTGCGGCGAAGCGAAGCCGAGATCGATCGTTTGCCCATTGAAGTAGAGCTGCAGGACGCGATCGGCTTGCGACGCCAACTGGGTCAGGACGACGCCGAATGGGAGGCCCGCATCCAGATCGCCCAGCAGCAACTCCGCAGCGCGAAAATGGCTGCAGGCTTTTGGCTCGGCTGCCTGGAGCTTGACAGCGGCCGCTGGGAAAGCGCAGCGGCATGGTTTCAGAAGCGAACGCTCGACCCGGAACCGAACGGCCAATGGGCACCGGGAGCTCGATTTGCGCTGGCACGCGCCGAAGAACGGCTTGATCGCACAGATCGCGCCATCGAGTTACTGAAGACCAGCGGGGACCCGCAGGAACATGGCAATCGAATCCGTGCGCGGCTGCTCTCAAGAGATGAGGAAAGTGCCGCGAAGGAAGAATCAGCGGCCGACGCAGACGGTCAGCCCCAAGCGGACGAGGAAGCATCCGCAGTACCTGCTGACCCGTCGGCGAAGTAAACTGCTCCGACGTGGCTCACGTGAGCCTCCCGAGCAGCATTTCAGTCCGCTCGCAACAAGCCCGCTGCCGGGCTGCGAGCCCCGACGGATCTGGCTCGAGGACGATCATCGTTCTTGAAGAGGCTCCGCGCTTGGACCACTCAATCGTTGCAAAGCCTCGAGGTATTTCGACGCGGTGCGCGACACCACTTCAGGCGGTAACGGAGGTGGCGGACTGTTCCGATCCCATGTGGTGGACATCAGATATTCGCGGACGAACTGTTTATCGAACGACGGTTGCGGTCCCCCGGGTGTGTACTGATCCGCAGGCCAGAACCGACTGCTGTCGGGCGTGAGAACTTCATCGACCAACAGCAGTTCGTCGCCCGCAAAACCCCATTCGAATTTCGTATCGGCGATCAGCACTCCACGGTGGGCGGCGTGCTCACTGGCCTGCCGGTAGACAGCCAACGTCAAATCGCGAAGGCGGCCCGCCAGCGGCTCACCAAGGCTCTGGGCCATCACGTCGAACGTGACATTCTCGTCATGACCTGATTCGGCCTTTGTCGCGGGTGTAAATATGGGCTCGGGCAGCCGAGCACATTGCACGAGGCCGGCGGGCAACCGATGGCCACCGACTTCGCCTGTCGCCAGGTAATCGCGCCAGCCTGAACCTTCCAGATACCCCCGCGCGACACATTCGAACGGGACCACCTTCGCGCGGCGGACGATCATGGACCTGCCCCGAAGCGGGACCGGGTCGATGGCCTCCGGCAGGTTTGCGTCCTCGACCTCACAACTGAGCATGTGGTTCGGGACGCCCAATCGTTTCAGCCAAAAGGCGCTGAGTTCCGTAAGGATCTGACCTTTGCCCGGGATCCCGGTGGGCAGCACCCAGTCGAATGCGCTGATTCGATCCGAACTGACAATCAGCAGTCGCTGGTCGTCGAGTTCATACACGTCGCGAACTTTTCCCGCGCGACGGGGCAAGGGGAGGGCAGTTTCTAGCAGAGCGCCTTGATCGTCGTACTGGTACATGCGTTGCGACATCGTGGACGGATGACCTTTCCAAAAGGAAATCGGCCGGATGGGGATCGGTTACGCCAGGCGCGGCAGAGGGCGAGTTATAGGCAGTCCAGCGTGACGCTTCGGCCCACCAGATGGCACATGGGGTCGATTTTATAGGCCAAGGCGGGCTTGGCGTCGCCTGGACTTCATTGAAGCAGTGGACGCCAGGGGTTAGATTCGCGGTTTGCATGTGCGTGTCGGGCCGCTCCCATGGCAACCATGGGGGGGGCCGACACGAGGCAGTGAACTTCCTGCTAATCTCGCGCTCACCATGGGTCAACTCCGCTTTGACGTGCCCGCCGAATTGCGCGGGGAACTCCGTCACTGGGAATCGGCCTATGTCAGTGGGCTCGACGGTTTGCCTTGGGATTGCCAAGTCAGTTGGCAGGGCGATTTGTTGGCGGTGACGCGCGCCGTCGATGAATCAGGCAAGCTTTCGATCAACTGGCCGGTGATGGGTCGCGGCACTTGGAACCTGGCGACCTGCGCTTTGCGGGAGAAGGCAACGCCCTATCATTTGCCGCTAGAACTTGCCCGCGGCGGCTGCTACCGGGCCCGTGAACAGGCGGCTGCCTGGCAGCGATCTGGTTTGCGGTTGAGCGAGGATGTGGAAGCGGAGCTTGAAAACGCAACCGACGTTTTCGTGGATGCCGCTCTCGCACGAGGCAGTCGCCAGGCGTCGGCGACCAGCCTCAGTCAAAAGGCGATCGGATTGATCGAAGCGGCGACCGATCACCTGATGGATGCGTATACGGAGCAGGCCTTACAGTTTCGGCGACAGCAGGAATCGCCCCTCGGTACATTGCTTGGTGCTCTGCTGCCTTCCACCGGACCGGGTGCGGTCGCGGAGGCTTATCGCGCAGCCTGTAACACGGCCGTGGTGCCGATTGGTTGGACTCATGTCGAGACCGACGCAGGCCAATATGTATTCGATGCGCTTGATGAACAGATCAGTTGGGCGGCGGCCAGCGGTTTGCGGATCTGCGCGGGGCCCTTGTTGGAGTTTGACGTCAAGCGTCTTCCGCATTGGTTGTACCTGCTGGAGGACAACTTCAACGGATTGCTAGAGGCAGTCGAACAGTTCATCGAACGCGCCGTGGAACGTTATCGGGGCCGTGTGCACCTGTGGCAGGCGGCTGCCGGTCTGAATACAGACGGTCCACTGCGGCTGAATGACGAGCAGATCATGCAGTTGGCTGTGGTCGCGATTCAGACGATTCGCCGGTTGGATCCGAAGACGCCCGTTTTGATCAGCGTCGATCAACCTTGGGGCGAATACCTGGCCCGTCCGGGAAGCGGGCTTTCTCCCCTGCATTTTGCGGATGCGTTAGTCCGTTCGAATCTGGGTCTGGCCGGACTAGGGCTGGATTTTCATCTGGGCTATTGGCCTCAAGGAACCATGCCACGCAACCTGTTGGACATCAGCCAGCAGGTCGATCGCTGGTCCTTGCTAGGCCTGCCCTTGTTGATTCGTGTGGGCGTGCCGGCCGATTCAGGTCCCGACGAGCGGGCCGAAGGGATTTCCGCTGCGATGACATTCGGCCCGGAGAACGAAAACTCCAGTCCTTTTCAATCCGCCTATGGGGCTCGGATTCTCCAGCTGCTGATGGCGAAGCCGGCGGTGCACGGAGTTTTCTGGGCGGGTTGGAACGACGGGGCTCCGCATGTCCTGCCACACGCGGGGCTACTCGATACCTCCGGACAAGCGCGGCCGTTACTCGGCGAGATCGCCAACCTGCGGCGAAAGTTGCTGTTCTAGGTTCACGCGTTCCGAGTTGCTTCGGATGCGACTCGGCAAGAACAGACAATTTCCGTAGAACAACCAGGGTCTGAAAGCACGCTGACTCGAGGCCGCATGGCTCCCGACCACGGCAAACCGCTCAGTTCGCTCATGGTTCCCTTCAGGCACAGGGATTCAAGGATGACAAACACCAATCCCCAATGGTTTACCGTCGCCGAGGTGGTCAGCCTGCAGCAGAGCATGACCGAACGGTGGCACGAAGAACCAATCACCAACGATTACACGGACTTCCTGGCCATCGTATGCCAACAGCACGAATACAATTATCGACTGTGGCATGAAGAGGATGAGGCCCGCGATCCGCATGCCAGCGATACCGTGATCGCTCAAGTGAAACGGCGGATCGACAAGCTCAATCAAGCGCGCAATGACTGGATCGAACGACTGGATGACGCGATTGCCAGCCTGATCACTGACGAGGACGCAGCGGATCGCAGTCACTTGCCGCAAAACACCGAGACCCCGGGAAGCGCCATTGACCGCCTGAGCATCATGGCCTTGCGTATTTACCACACGGCCGAGCAGTTACAGCGAAGCGATGCGTCGGCTGAGCATCTTGCCAAATGTCAGGCGCGATTGGACCTGTGCCAGCAGCAGCATCGGGACTTGCAGCAGTCGTTGGCCGAACTGCTTGATGATCTCCGTCATGGCCGGAAGCGGCATCGACTCTATCGGCAGATGAAAATGTACAACGATCCAACGCTCAACCCGGTGCTCTACCGCCGGGGAGCGGTCACAACTTGAGATCCACGCAAGCAACGGCCGCCGATGCCGGGATCCAACGCGAATCAGCCTGGCGGCGTTGCCGCTGGCCGGCATGCTAGAATCGGATCGCTTCCGTACCCAGTGAGTCGAGTCTATGTCTTTAGCGGGCGCGATCCATCGTGAAGCGATCCGTCAATGGGTCGCCATGCTTTTGGCGATCCTTGGCACCTGCCACGCGCTCGCACAGCGGGCCGCGACGGACGAGCAGATCTCCGCTTGGATCGAGCAACTTTCGGCGGCGGACTATTTCGCTCGTGAAGCGGCCAACGAAGCACTGCTCCGCGCCGGCGAGGCCGCGGTCCCCGCGCTCGAGCGTGCCGCTCAAGGCGGAGACCTCGAGGTTACCAGCCGTGCCCTGGACCTGCTCCGCACGCTGGCCGTTCCCCAACGCCCGCAGGCCGAAGGCGCCGCGGCCGCGGAGAGCCTCCAGCGGTTGGCCGGCCGCGTGGGAAGCAGTGTCGCGAGCCGTGCCCGGTTGTTGTGGAACGACGTCCAAGCCGCCCGCCGCGACCTGGCATACTCGCAACTGGTCGCTGCCGGAGCATTCATTGGCGAAGGCCAGTTCAACCAGCGAAACACACGAGGGGGACTGGAGTTTCATCTGCGGCTGGATGATCGATGGCAAGGCGAACCATCCGATGTGAGTTGGTTCTCTTGGCTCTACGGTATCGAGGCGGCTGTGGTGGATGGAGCCGCCTGTCGAGACAACGTTGTCTCGGGCATCGCCCGGATGCCGGATCTGAAACGACTAGTCATCCGGGGAGGCAAGCTCTCCAATGCGTCGCTGGTGTTGTTTGCGGAAACTCCCAAGCTGCAGCAACTGGATCTGGTGTACGTCGAGTTTGCCGATCCGCCGGTCGAACCACTCGCGGCGATTCCAGGTCTGCAAAACCTCTTTCTGTACGGAACGAACCTGGAACGCGCTGACTTCGAGCGAATCGTGGGCATGCGCGCCAACTGCACGGTGGAGTATTCACTAGGCGCTTTCTTGGGCGTCGTTTCCGACCCGGGAGCCCCCACCTGCACGATCAGCGACATTAATCCGAACTCAGCCGCTGAAACAGCCGGGATCCAACCGGGCGACACGATCGTCGCGTTCAACGAACATCCAATCGGCGACTTTGATGACTTGCGAAGCCGTCTTCGAAACTGCCGGCCAGGGGAAACGATCAAATTGCGAGTCCAGAGGTTCAATCCGGAACAGCCCCAAGTGAAGTCGCCCATCGAAATCTCAGTGACTTTGGGCCGGATGAACGCGAACTGACCAACCGCGCTGTGCGACTTCCGCAGATCTGCTACACGGAGCCCAATCGTGCTCGGCGGCCTCTGCTTCCAACCGCGCCGTGGGCAGGCGCGCTGACAAATGCACTCCGTGTTCAAGCCGATCGAATCAGATGAAGCGGCGCAGCGCACATCGCTTGAAACTCGCCGTTGTCGACCCAGCCAACGTGGGACAACGTGGGGCGGAGACCGACCGGTGGATTGGAAGATTGCAGCGCGCGGTATTGGATTGGGCCGCACATCACCACCGTCAACTGCCGTGGCGCGAAACGCGGGACCCATACGCGGTTTGGGTCAGCGAGATCATGCTCCAACAGACGCAGGTCGCCACGGTCGAGCGATACTTCCGACGCTTCCTGTCCCAGTTCCCGACGCTTCAGGCCCTGGCAGGAGCGGACGAGAAGGCAGTGCTCCGCGCCTGGGAGGGTTTGGGGTATTACCGCCGCGCTCGGTACCTGCACGCGGCAGCGAAGCAGCTTCTCATGGAGCAGGCCGGCCGCCTACCGACCGATCCCGCAGGTTGGCGAGCATTGCCCGGGATCGGTCGATACACCGCCAATGCGATCCTAAGCCTGGCCTTTGGACAACGTCAGCCGATCGTTGAGGCGAATACGCAGCGGCTTTACGCACGCCTGCTGGCTGTGCGAGATCCACTGGTTTCCTCGAAGACCCAATCGCGGCTCTGGAGCTTTGCCGAACAGCTGCTTCCCGCTGGGCCGCGGGTCGCTCGAACATTCAACCTTGCACTCATGGACTTGGGCAGCGAGGTGTGTCTGCCAAAGACTCCCAACTGTGGGGAGTGCCCGCTCCGCGCGAACTGTGCCGCTCACGCTCAGGGACTCGAGCAAGAGATCCCTGGGCAGGTAAAGCAGGTGGCTTATGAAGCGCGGCACGATTACGCCGTCGTGCTTCGAAACGCACGAAGACAGTTCTGGTTGAGGCAATGTGGTGAAGACGAAGAGTGGTCGGGCCTGTGGGACCTGCCCCGCGTGCGATTCGGCGCCCAACCCAGCCGGAAGCCGGACGGAGAACTGCCCGCTCAATTCGCGCGTCAGTTCGGCTTACACGTGACCCTGAAAAATCCGCTCATGCAACTTCGCCACGGCGTGACCCGCTATCGCATCACACTGCACGTCTTCGACGCCTCGCCCCGCGCTGCGCTATTACGCAATGCAGAGTACCGTCGTAAGATGAACTGGTTTGATGCAGAGCAACTGCCTGAACTTCCGCTCCATGTGACTGCTCGTCGCGTGCTCTCCCGAGTGCTCCAGTCCGATGCATGATCCGGCGCCCTCGGGTCAACCGCTCTGCCAGACCTGAACGGAGACATCAGCCGGTCTGTTGCAGTTGCTTCTCGAACAAAACAACGTCCAGCAGGCGTCCAAATTTCTCGCCGACGCCGCGAAGCACGCCCACTTCACGGAAACCATGCCGGTGATGGAGGGCAATGCTGGCTCGGTTTTGGCTTTCGACGCGAGCCAAAACGACGCGCAGCCCGTTCTTACGGCCCGCCTGAAACAGGTTCTGATAGAGCCGTGTCCCGATCCCGCGACCGTGAAAGGCGGGGACAATCCAGATGGAGGCCTCCGCAGTCCCGTTGTATCCGCAGAACCCGGAATACGCGGAAAGCGAACTCCAGCCGACGACCTGTTTTTCGCTCTCCGCCACGAAAACGGGATACCGCTCTGGCGGGTGGACATTCCACCATGTCTCTTGGGCCTGGCCCTCCATGGGTCGCGTCTCGAAGATGTTGATCCCATCGCGGATCTCGCGATTGAGGATCTCAAAGATGGCAGGCAAGTCCGAGCGAACGGCCAGGCGAATCGTCAGGGGAGGCACGGAATCGGGCATGCTTGCGGTAGCAGTTCGGGCATACGGATTGAACAATCCGCTGAAACACAGACCAATGCGGGGGCAACATCGAGCTGCGACAGAATGCCCGCCGCCTACGTACTGGACGGTACCATATAGTATCGGTCAGTCGTCAAAGTCCGAAGGATTCCGTATCCCTCCCCAGCCTTGGCTTGGCGACCGCCACCCTCCCCGCGGGCAGGTGCCCCGCCAGATCCAAGCACCGGAGACCTGTTGGTCCTGGTGGCTCACCGGCAAGGGCATCCCGCCGGAGCAGTTTGGCAAGTCGCGAGCACACGTTTATTCCTTGGAGTTGAAATACGATGCGACTCGGCAAGATTCCTGGTAAGTCCTCCGTTGGATCGCGAGCCAGCTGGCACCACGGCATCGCCGCGGCGATGCTGCTCGGATTCCTGACTCCGCAAATTGCAATGTGCGAGAAGGTTGTCCTGGGTGATCCCTCATTGACGGCTGGCATCGCGGGGACTGGTCCGCTGGAGGTGGCGGAGATCGAACGCTGGCTCGCCGACCCCGCCAACCACAAACCGCTGGAAGTTGAGCTACCCGAGGGGCTCGCCGCGGCAACGGCGCAGATCTACATCCCCGATGACAACCCGTTGACGCGAGCCAAGATCGAACTTGGTCGGCAACTTTACTTCGACAAGCGATTGAGTTCTGACAACACGATCAGTTGTGCTTCGTGCCATGATCCAGCGCAGGGCTATGGAGCTCAAACACAGTTCGGTGTGGGCGTCCGTGGTCAGACTGGTAACCGCAACTCGCCAGTCAGCTACAACCGGATCGTCAGTCGCGATCAGTTCTGGGATGGTCGGGCTGACTCGCTCGAGGCTCAGGCCGTGGGTCCGATTCAGAATCCGATCGAGATGGGCAACACCCACGCGAATGCGGTCGCCACGCTGCAGAAGATCCCTGGTTACAAGATGCAGTTTGAGAAGATTTTCAAAGATGGCGTGACGATCACCAACGTTGGTCGCGCGATCGCAGCCTTTGAACGGACGTTGGTGACAGGACCATCCCCGTACGACCGCAGCGAGCCTCTGCGTCTGTTTGAGCAAACATACGCTGCCGACCTGGAAGATCTCGATGCGCTCAAGGAGGATGACCCGGAGCTGTTCGCCGAGTATCAGAAGTTGCAGGAGGCCGCGGCTGAAATGCCGATGAGCGATGTAGCCAAGCGAGGCCGCGAATTGTTCTTTGGGAAAGCCAGCTGCGCGACATGCCACGCGGGCGCCAATTTCGCCGACGAACAGTACCACAACCTGGGAGTTGGAATGACGGCTCAAGAACCCGATCTGGGGCGTTATACAGTCACGAAAGACGAGAAAGACAAAGGCGCCTTCAAGACGCCGACGCTACGCAATGTCGCCCTCACGGCTCCCTACATGCACGATGGAAGTCAGGCGACCTTGGAAGAAGTCATGGCTTGGTATGACAAGGGAGGACATCCGAATCCCTGGTTGAGCGACAAGGTCAAGCCTTTGAATCTGTCAGACCAGGAAGAGAAGGATTTGGTCGCATTCATGGAAGCACTGACCGGACCATTTCCGTCGGTTCGGTCGGACCGCCTGCCCGAGTAACGCGGGCGTTTAGAAGTCCTGCGCGGCTGCGAGCCTCGCGCTTCAGCGAGCTGCTCGCGGCCGTTCGCGGTTGGCTCACTGTCCCGTGATGCGATGGATCGCCATACGGGGAACTCCAATCGGGAGCACGGTCACTTCGCCAACAAATCTTCGGGCCTCAGGCTGATGGAAGCCGAGTTTTGGCGCTACGAACGTCAATGTCCATTCGGCCTCAAAGCAAGGTGTATGGCAGTTCCCTGAATCGGCATCGAAGCCGGTTGGCAAATCAATTGCAACGCGATGGCTGCCCGTCAGCGCGTTGCTTACCTCGACCGCCTCGCGAAATGGCGAACGGGGGGTGCCCGTGGCGCCCGTACCGAGCATCGCATCGAGAATCACATGCTCTTCCCGCAGGAGTTCCTGGAGCTGTTGTGCGTCGGGTCGTGGCGCGCAGATTGAAGGCAACATGCTCCGCTGGCAGATCTCCCAGTTGACTCGCGCATCGGGAGAAAGCCGAGCCGGTTCGCCCAACAGAACGATTTGAACGCGATGGCCAGCCGCATCCAGATGTCGGGCGATCACCATCCCGTCGCCTCCGTTGTTGCCCACTCCGCAAAGAACGGTGATGGGAGCGCCAGGCCAATGTGCTGTGATGCAATCAGCCGCACCTCGGCCGGCATTTTCCATCAAGACGATCCCGGGAATCCCCAAATTTTCCATGGCAAAGCGATCGACCCCGCGGATCTGTTCGCAGCTGAGTGGCTTCATCGAGGATTCCCGTGACGCTTGGCGAGTGGACGGCCGCGCGGAAATAATAGACGGTGGCCGGTCGAGCCACCGGACTGCCGGGATACCGGATTGTGGACAGATTGACTTTGAGGAGCAACCAGTACCGATGCCCCTGATTGAGTATCACTGCGATACCTGCGACGCGCAGGTTGAACTGCTGGTCCGTCGCTATGACGAGAAGGTCCAATGCCCCACGTGTGGACAAGCCGACTTGACACGTCTGATCAGCGTGCCGGCTGCTCCCGCGATGTCGGATCGCTCGCTTCCCATGACGCAGTCTTCGCCCGCGGCGAATTCCGAGGGCTGTGGACTTCCACGTTGCTGTGGGGGTCAGTGCTTTCCTTAGGCCCAGTCTCGTACCGGTTCGCTCCGCGCTGCCAAAACTCAAGCTCGATGAGCCTTCGCGGAAACGGTGCCAAAGAGTTTTTCTTCGAGCAACGTCTGGCTCAAGGCAGCAGCGCCACGCCGACGCCCACGGCAGCTGCCTGGCTGATCGCTCCGCGGAGGCTCAAAGGAACGGGCGGAACGATCCATGGAGCACAGTTGCCCGGGCGATAGTAGCCCAACGCATACTGGCATTCACATGGAGTGTGCATGCCCATCTTGTAGGGCAGCACCGCGATATTCAGGAAGAAATGCGCTGTGGAACAGACGGGCTGTGCGAATGGGCCCAGGGAGTGCCCGTACCTTTCCAACTCGACCTCTTCGAAATAGAGCGGTTTGTGGCATAGTGCCGATGCCTTCCAGGTCATGGTGGTCGGAATCCACGCACGACCCGCATATTGCTCGCGCTCAAGGAGACACACTCGTGGCAGGCCCCATGCGGTCGTAATGTACGCGAGGTCGGGCTCGCTGATTTCACTCAGTGGGAACTGGAGCGTGTCTCCGTCTTCCGTTTCTATGATCAGACGCTCATAGGACAGGTTGCGGAATCTGCC
>Ga0114939_10000344_pt1 | contig 39469 bp, 34 predicted proteins | sample AshMeaCrysSpring_FD_87196 | JGI IMG/M metagenome (GOLD analysis project Ga0114939, IMG submission 87196) | Groundwater microbial communities from Big Spring, Nevada to study Microbial Dark Matter (Phase II) - Ash Meadows Crystal Spring | ecosystem: Environmental > Aquatic > Deep subsurface >...
AGGCGAACGCCGACCATGGTCTCGACCACGCCGCGACTCCCGAGCGTGATCCGCTCGGCGTCGAGCTCCACGGCCCGTACCGACGGTCCCCACCTGGGCCACTGCGCGACCGTCACGAGGAGGTCCCACACGACGGCCGGCGGCGCTGCGACCGAGCGGCTCACGTGGAACCTTTTCACGTCAGGCTCGACAGGCGCCTGATACGACCACCCGCACGCGCCATCTCGTCGAAGGTGTCGACTTTCGTCAGGACAGCACCGCCAGCACGTTGTCGTTCGAGGGGATCTCCCACTGCTGGGTGCCGATCGAGTCGAAACGCACGATCCCTTCCCGGTCGACGACGAACACCGCCGGGCGCTGGCCGAGGCTCACCAGCTTGCTGACCACGTCGTAGGCGTCGAAGACGGTGTGATCGGCGTCAGGGAGCAGTGGGAAGGGGTAGCTGTTGTCGCGCACGAACCGGGCGACCCCGTCGGCGGTGTCCGGGGCGATGGCCACCACGGACGCGCCGGCCTGTCGGAACCGGTCGATGTCGTCTCGCAACTGCGAGAGGTGCCGTCGGCAGAACGGTCAGCCGAACCCTCGGAGGAACACGACGACAACCGGTCCGGCCTTCACCGCCTCCGCCAGGTGGAACTCGGCACCGTGCTGGTCGGTGAGGGTGAAGTCGGGGGCCACCTGACCCACCGTCGCTGTGCGGCTGCTGACGCTCATCGGGCAACTCCTCGCCATCCATGATGCCACCATCGGCGCGAGAGACCGTGGGGATGGTGATGCGCGACGTGCTGACGGTCTGGGTGCTTGGGCGGTCATCGGGGTGCCGTCGCCAGGGATGCCGGTCAGAACCGGACTGCACGACGACGACATGGATGGTGGGATACGAGGCAGCCAGTCTGTTGAGGTCATCCTTGTCGCCGGTCGGGATCACCGCACCGCCAACCTCGACGGCTGCTGCAACCTCGTCCTGTTCAGCCCGCAGGCCGAGCACACAGCCGTCATGTCCGCCCTCCGGTGCCGTCGTGCGCATCAGGTAGACCTTCGGGTGTGAAGGTCCTCGCCTTGGAGGAGGAGCTCGACGCGGTCGATCAGAGCAGCTTCACGGAGGAGCTGCTACGTGCGGAGGCGCTCCACCTGTACGAGCTGACGCAGTCCGGAGTCGTTCGGGAGGTCCACTTCCGGGTCGATCGGCGCGCCGCAGTCCTCGTGCTGGAGGTCGCCGACATCGAGGAAGCGCAGCGGGTCGTCTCGGAGCTTCCGCTCGTGCGTGCCGGCCTGATCCGCTTCGACGTCATCGGCCTCGCGCCCTACCCCGGCTTCGGTCGGCTCTTCGCCGAGGCGCCTCCACGTGCCCCGTCGCCGTGAGCGACAGCCCCGCCGTCGGCGCTGCTGAGCGCCGGGCCCTGACCAGCGACGACGTCGCCGAAGCGCCGGGGCAACCCGACGGTGCGTCGGAGCAGGGGGTGCCGCGCCCTCGCGGATCTGCAGGCTCGCTTCGAGTCCGAGGAGCTGACGTTCGAGGGCAACGAGGCGCGGAAGGCGGCTCTGCTCGAGCAGCTGCGGAGCGGCTGACGAACAGGCGGCGACGCGCCAGGGCTCAGGCGCGCAGCAGGTCCTTGGCGATGTGGGTGATCTGGATCTCGTCGGTACCGGCGTAGATCTGGAGCACCTTGGCGTCACGGGCCAGCTGCTCTACCCGGAACTCGGCCATGTAGCCGTTGCCGCCGAACAGCTGCACCGCTTCGAGGGCCACCTCGGTGGCGGCTCTGGCCGAGTACAGCTTCATGGCCGAGGCCTCCGCCAGCGTCATCGACCGGCCGGCGGCGCTGAACTCGAGCGTGCGGAACACCAGGTTCTGGACGTTCATGCGGGCGACCTCCATCCGGGCCAGCTTCTCCTGGATGAGCTGGAACTCGCCGATCGGCTTGCCGAACTGCATGCGGTCCTTGGCGTACTGCGTGCTCAGCTGCAGGCACTCCTCGATGATCCCGAGTGCCATGGCGGCCACCCCGGCCCGCTCCTGCATGAACGTCGCCTTGGCGCCGTCGCGGCCGCCGGCCTGCTCCTCGGTCTCGCCGATGAGGCGGTCACGCCCTACCCGGACGTCGTCGAGGAACAGCTCGCCCGTGGGGGAGGAGTGCATGCCCATCTTGCGCAGCGGCTTCGACTGCACGAGGCCGGGCATGCCCCGGTCGAGCACGAACGACAGCACCTTGCGGTCCTCGGGCGGGTTGCCCTCGTCGAGCTTGCAGATGAACACGATCGTGTCGGCATAGGGCCCGTTCGTGATGAACGTCTTGGAGCCGTTGAGCACGTACTCGTCGCCGTCGCGCCGGGCACTGGCGCGCATCGACCCGAACGCGTCGGACCCCGACCCAGGCTCGGTGATGGCCCACGCCCCCACCTTGTCGAGCGTGAGCAGGTCGAGGGCCCACCGCTCCTTCTGGGCGATGGTGCCCTTGGCCATGATCGCCGAGGCGGTGAGGCTGACGCTCACGCCCATGGCCGTCACCATCCCCGGGCACACGCGGCACATCTCGATGATCGGCAGCAGCGTCATGCCGGTGTCGCCCCCGCTCTCCTTGCGGGCCTCGGCGGGCGCCTCGCCACGGGCGGCCGCCTCGGCGGCGGCCCGCTCGCGCTCCATCTGGCGCTTGAAGCGGTCGCGGGCGAGCGCGTCCATGCCGAACGTGGCGAAGAGCTTGCGCAGGATGTCGTACGGCGGCAGGTCGCCGTGCTCCAGCTCGTCGACGTGCGGGCGGACCTCGTCGTCGACGAACCTCCGTACGGCTTCGCGGATCATTCGGTGCTCGTCGCTCCACTCGATCATCGCTCTCGCCTCGCTCTCGCGTCGCCTCGGACGGCGACCTCCCCGACGATGGTACGGAGTCGCCTGGAGGTCGATGCGATCAGGCCGCGCCGAGGGCTCGGACGATCTGGTCGATCAGGGTGTCGAGCTCCTCGCTCGTGACGTCTTCGTTCTCGACGATGCGCTTGGAGAGGAACGGCCCTTGGACGAGGTGCAGGGCAAGGGCGACGTCGGTGGTCGGGGGGATCTCACCGCGCGCGATCGCTCGCTGCAGTGCGACGACGGTGGCGCCGCGCGGCTGCACGCGCACGGCCCGGAACTGCCGTGCGAACTCGGGGTCGCTCGTCGACCGGCTCACCATCCACGCGAACAGCTGGCGCAGGGCGGGGGAGCGGGCCGTGCCGAGGTAGCGGCGCTGGATCTCGTGGAGGTCGCCCCGCAGGGAGCCGGTGTCGGGGGCGGCGGCCTCCTTGACCCAGCCGTCGACGGCGGCCAGGACGAGGGCGTCGACACTGCCGAAGTGGCGGTAGACGGTCGTCTTGGCGATGCCACTGCGTCGAGCCACCTCCTCGATCGTGCAGGCGTGCACGCCGTCGGTCGACAGGATCGACCGTGCCGCGTGCAGCATTGCGCTGCGCGCAGTATCGCTCAGGGGGCGAGGCATCGACTGCAAACCATACAAGGCGGAAGAGAAGGAGCGAGCAATAACGCTACATGTAGTTGTGAAATGAGCGGCCGCCTGTCAGACTCCGAGCATGACCACGCCCACCGTCATGAAGGCCGTGACCGCCCGCCGCTACGGGGGTCCCGAGGTGCTCGCCGTCGAGGAGGTGCCGATTCCGGCGCCCGGTGACGGGGAGGTGCTCGTGCGCGTCGCGGCGGCCGGGCTCGACCGCGGGGCCTGGCATCTGATGACCGGCTTGCCCTACCTCGTGCGGCCCATGTCGGGGATGCGCCACCCTCGCCGGCCGGTGGTCGGCAGCGAGTGTGCGGGGACGGTCGTGGGCGTCGGCGCCGACGTCACGAGCGTGCAGCCGGGCGACGCCGTGATGGGAGCCTGCTGGGGCGCCTTCGCCGAGTACGCCGTGATGAAGGAGCGGTCCCTCGGCCGGGTGCCCATGGCGGTCCCGATCGAGCACTCGGCTGCCCTGCCCATCTCGGGGGTGACTGCGCTGCAGGCGCTGCGTGACCGCGCCCGCCTCGCCAACGGCGCACGCGTGCTGGTGATCGGCGCATCGGGCGGTGTCGGCACCTTCACCGTGCAGCTCGCTCGTGCCTTCGGGGCCGAGGTCACCGGGGTGTGCAGCGCGGCGAAGGCGGAGCTCGTCGCGTCGCTCGGGACGGCACGAGTCCTCGACTACGCCACACAGGAGATCACCGACGACGGCACCCGCTACGACGCCATCATCGACATCGGCGGGAACCGCCCGCTGCGCGTCCTGCGCCAAGCGCTTGCGCCGAAGGGTGCGCTGGTGATCGTCGGCGGGGAGAACGCCGGTCGGATCTTCTTCGGCCTGGGCCGTCCGATCCGGGCGCAGGCGATGGGGGTGTTCACGCGCCAGCGGATGGGCACGTTCGTGGCGGCCACCCGGGCCGCCGACCTCGAGGTCCTGCGCCGCCACGTCGACGAGGGAGGCCTTCGCCCGGTGATCGACCGGGTGGGCTCGTTCGCCGATCTGCCCGATGCCATGCGTGATCTCGAGGCCGGCCGCATCCGCGGGAAGTTCGTCGCCGTGCCCTGACGCCGACGGCCAGCCCGAGCACCGACAACGTCAGCGAGGGCCGAGGCAGGGCCTGTCGTGAGCCGTCGGGCGGCGATGGGAGGTTCCGGCCATGGGGATCGTGGTGTTCGTGTCGATCTCGCCAGCGCACACCACGCTGGCCGTTGCTCGGCAGTGGTTCGACACCCGGTCGTTCGACGGCCTCTACCGCGGCCTCGCCTCCGACCTCATGGACCAGCAGCGCGCTGACGGGGACGCCACCACGGCCGTCGTCGCGAGGACCGCGCTGGCCGGCGAGTACGTGGACTTCCTCGAGCGCGACGTCGTAGCGGCGATCGCGGCGGCGTTCGCGGTGCTCGGCTCGCTCGCCATGCTCTTCTTCTACGACCCGCTGCTGGGTGCCGTCGCCGCGCTCGTCGCCGTGCCGGTGGCCGCGTTGAACCAGTGCCTGGTGCGGCGCTCGGGCCGGATCCACCGCCGCCTGAACGACCAGTCCGAGCTGGAGGTCTCGCTCATCGACGCCGGTTCGAGCAGCGACCTTCGCGGCCACTTCGGCGTGGTCGCCAAGCAGTGGATCCGCCTCTCCGATGCCGAGGCGACCAGCTGGGGCCTGGTCGATCTCATCGCCCTCGGGCTGGCCGTGTTCGCGCTGGTGCGCACGACGCGCACCACCGTCGAGGTCGGGACGATCTTCGCCGTCATCGCCTACGTGTGGGCCTACCTGGGAGGGTTCGGCGAGCCCGGCGAGGCCGTCCTCGCCGCTTCGTCCTCGGTGCCAGACTCCGGCTCCCAGCCGACACGAGAGGACGGGGAGCGGCGTGATGCCTGAGACGGAGTCGAGGAGGGCCTGGCTCGACCGGGTGCGGACGGCTTCGGGCGCGGCCGGCGCGCCGTCGCAGCGAGGGCGGCGTCGATGACGGTCGTCGACACGCTGCGCTCGGTGCTGCGGTTCAAGCGGTTCGAGACCGACGCCGTCGAGCGGCGCCTGGCCCGCGCCGCCAGCGTCGACGACCTGCGCCGGATCGCCCGCCGCCGGCTCCCCGGCGGGGTGTTCGACTACATCGACGGCGCCGCCGAGGACGAGCGCACGTTGCGGGCGAACGCCGACGCCTTCGCGGACGTGGGCTTCCGGCCTCGCGTGCTGGCCGGCCTGGCCGCCGTCGACCCGGTGACGTCGATCCTCGGCCAGCCGACCGCGTTCCCGCTCGCGCTGGCCCCGACCGGCTTCACCCGCATCGCCGACCCGCAGGGTGAGCTGGCGGTGGCGCGGGCGGCGGCTCGGGCCGGCGTCCCCTACACGCTCTCGACGCTCGCGACCCGCTCGATCGAGGAGGTGCGGGCGGTGAGCGACGGGCGCCTCTGGCTCCAGGTCTACGCCTGGCGTGACCGTGGGCTGGTCCGCGACATGGTCGAGCGCGCCGCCGTCGCTCGCTACGAGGCGCTGGTGCTCACCGTCGACACCGCGGTGCTCGGCCGGCGCGAGCGCGACGTGCGCCGGGGCTTCTCGCTGCCGCCGACGATCGGGCTCGGCACGCTCGTCGACGGCGCCGTCCACCCGTCGTGGACGTGGGCGTTCGTGCGCAGCGAGCCGATCCGCTTCGCCAACGTCGTCGGCCGCGACGTCGGCGACGGCGCCTCTCCCGTCACCCTGTCCGACTACGTGAGCCAGCAGTTCGACTCGTCGCTGTCGTGGGCCGACCTCGACTGGCTGCGCTCGATGTGGGACGGCCCGATCGTGGTGAAGGGCATCCAGCGGGTGGAGGACGCCGTCACGGCCGCCGACGTCGGTGTCGACGCGGTCGCCCTGTCGAACCACGGCGGCCGCCAGCTCGACGGCGCCCCCGCCATCTTCCCGCTCGTGGCGCCGGTGGCCGACGCCGTCGGTGGCCGAGTGGAGATCCTGTGCGACGGCGGGGTGCGGCGGGGCAGCGACATCGTGAAAGCCGTGGCCGCCGGCGCCACGGCGTGCATGGCCGGCCGCGCCTACCTGTACGGGCTCGGCGCCGGTGGTGAACGGGGCGTCGACCGCGTGCTCGGCTGGCTGCACGACGACGTCGTGCGCACCCTGCACCTCGTGGGCGCCGCTTCGGTGGTCGCCCTCGACCGCTCGTACCTCGACCTCCCGTTGCGATCCGACGACGGCGGCTTCCTCGGCGACGATCGGTGACGAGGCCCGTGGGGGTGCGGGGGTCGGGTTAGACAAAGGGCGTGGCCGACGTCGTTGCGCTCCTGGCCGGCATCGTGCTGGCCGTGGTGGGCGGAGAGCTCTTCGTGCGGGGGGCCGTTGGGCTGGCCGGCTGGCTGCGGGTGCCGGCCGGCATCATCGGGGCCACCGTGGCCGCCTTTGCCACGTCGAGCCCCGAGCTGTCCGTGGCGGTGAACGCCGCCATGAGCGATCGCTCGGCGATCGCGCTCGGCGACGCACTGGGGAGCAACGTCGTCAACATCGCGCTGGTCTTGGCGGTGGCCATCGTGCTGGTCCCGCTGGTCGTCGAGCGGTCGGATCTCCGCCGCAACCTTCCCTTCGCCGTTGCCGCACCCGTGCTGACGGGGCTGCTCGTCATCGATGGCACGCTCGGACGGGTCGACGCAGGGGTGCTGCTGGTCGCCTTCCTCATCTGGCTCACGCTCACGGTGGTCGAGGCGGCAAGAGCCCGCAGCGCAGCCGAGATGGTGCTCGGCGAGCACCGCGTCGGCCGGGCGGCCTGGTCGGTCCTCCTGGGTCTCGTCTTGTTGGTGGTGGCCGGTCGCTTCATCGTCGTCGCCGCCAAGGGAATCGGTGACGCGCTCGGACTCGACGAGTTCGTGGTCGGCGCCACGCTGGTCGCGCTCGGTACGTCGACACCTGAGCTCGCCACCACGATCGTGTCGCGGTGGCGCGGCCACGACGAGGTCGGGCTGGGCACGATCATCGGCTCGAACATCTTCAACAGCTTCTGGATCGTCGGCGTCGCCGGCCTCATCTCGCCGATCACCGTCCAGGGCCGGGAGGTGGCCGTCGGGATCGTCGCCGGCATCGTGGTGACCCTGCTCGTCGCGCCCGGGCCGGCGAACCGGTTGGGCCGCCGGCGCGGCATCCTCCTCCTCGCCTGCTACGGCGGCTACCTCACAGCGCTGCTCGCCGGCGCGTAGCGGCGTGGCGGAACACCCAGGGCTCGTCCCAATGGTCGAGCACCCACCGGAGCCCGTCGGTCGTCCGCTCGAACGAGAAGTGCCGGCGGGCCAGGGCAGCGTCGCGCTCGAGGACCGGTGGCGCTGCGGATCTCGGCGGTGCTGCTGGTGCTGATGATGGTGGCCGTCGGCTACACGTGGGGACGAACGAGACGCGTGAACCCGTGGAAGACCGCACTGAGCATGCTCGTCATCGGCTCGACCATGGCCACCATCGTCGTGCTGCTCGGAGGCCGATCCGGCGGGCGCGAGCGGAGGCGACGGGGTACGGTCCGCCTGCGCTCGTGGACGGGGGGTCCGGGGGCGTCGGGGGGAGGAGCCATGTCCGAGACGGTGCCGACCGAGGTGACGTGGGAGCCGCCGGGACCGGGCCCTTGGCACCAGGAGCGCGCCCACTTGCCGGCTGCCGTCACGGCGCTGATGCAGGAGGTCGTGCCGGGCGCATTCGCCGTCGGATTCGCCGAAGCGTTCGCACCGTTCGGCGTGCTGCTCGACAGCGTCCACGTCGCCTTCGTGAACGGCTTCGCGTACATGCAGCCGCAGCCGTTCGACGTCCCCGGACCCGACGGTCCGAAGACGCCCGAGCAGCTCGGCGCCGAGATCGGCCGGCGCACCGGCCTGGCCGCGGAAGCGTTCGAGCGTCGCATCTGGCGCGAGGGCGTGCGCCGGTGGGACGAGGAGACGAAGCCGGCGGCGCTGGCTCGCCACCGCGCGCTGGCCGACGTCGACCTGGCGGCGCTGACCGACGACGAGCTGCGGCTCCACCTGCACACCTGCATCGACCACCTGCGAGCGATGTGGGCTCAGCACCACCGCCACAACGGGTTCGCCATGATCCCGGTGGGTGACTTCGTCCTCCACGCCGTCGCCTGGACCGGCCGCGACCCGGTGCCGATGTTCGCCGTGTTCGACGGCTGGTCACCGGTGTCGAGCGTGCTGCCGCCCGAGCTCGAGCCGGTGGTCGAGGTGCTGCGGTCCGACCCGGAGGCCCGTGCCGTCCTCGACGCCGGGCTCGAGCCGGCCGACTGCCTGGATGCCCTGCGCTCCCGTGTCCCGGCGCTCGACGGGTACCTGCGCGACGTCGGCGTGCGGATCGCGGCTGGGTTCGACCTCACCAACCCGACGGCGAGGGAACGTCCCGACATCGTGATCGGGCGCATCCGCTCGGCCCTCGACCACGACCCGTCGCGGTCGCGTGACCGGGCCGACGCGATGGCCGCCGAGCTGCGCGAGGCCACCCCTGCCGAGCACCGGGCCGAGTTCGACGACCTGCTCGCCGAGGCCCGGTTCGTCTACCGCCTCCGTGACGAGCGCGGTCTCTACAGCGACGCGACCGCGGCCGGGCTGCTCCGCCTCGGGCTCGTCGAGCTGGGCCGGCGCCTGCACGAGCGAGGGAGGATCGGCTTTCCGTACGACACGCTGGACGTGCGGTCCGGCGAGATCGACGATCTCCTCGGTGGTGCCGACACGCCGACGGCCGCGGAGCTGGCCGCTCGCGTCGCCCGGCGCAAGGCGCTCAGCGCGACGGGTGCCCCGAGCGACCTCGGCCCTCCCGCGCCGCCCCCGCCACCCCTCGAGGCCCTGCCGCCGCCGCTGCAGCGCGTGATGGCGGCGGTCGGGTTCGCGTTCGCCGGGGTGGGTGGCGGCGTGGAGGCACCGGTGGGCGACGCTTCGCTCGTCGTCGGCGTGGCCGGCAGCGCCGGCTCCTACGAAGGTAGGGCCCGCATCGTGCGCAACTTCGACGAGCTGATGACACTGGAGGACGGTGACGTCCTCGTCACCTCTGCCACCGGCGAGTCGTTCAACGCCTTCCTCCACATGGTCGGCGCCATCGTCACCGACCACGGAGGCTTCGCCTCCCATGCGGCGATCATGGGCAGGGAGATGGGCTTCCCGGCCGTGGTCGGCACGCTCGACGCCACGCAGCGCATCCCGAACGGCGTGATCGTGCAGGTCGACGGCGCCGCCGGCACGGTGACGATCCTCGGCTGAGCGGGCGGCCGCCGTGCTCGGTCGCCACGACCCCGACGCGATGGCCTGAACGGCTCTGGTCACGGCTCGTGGTGCGGGGCATGATCGGCCTGCCGACGCGACGAGGCTGCCGGCAAGGAGGGTGAGATGGGCGAGCGCCAGGCGCTGGGCGTGCAGGACGCTCTGTGGCTCGAGATGGATCGGCCGAACAACCTGATGGTCGTCGACTCGGTGGCGTGGACGGCCGAGCCGCTCGACTGGGACGCCTTGAAGGCCGTCATCGTGGAGCGCATCGTCGCTCGGTACCCGGTGTTCCAGAGCAAGGCCGTACGGGACGACGACGGATCGTGGTGGTGGGAGTTCGACGACGGCTTCGACCCCGACGCCCACGTGACCCGGGTGACCCTCGACGACCCTGAGGACCCGCGGGCCCTCCAAGCCCTCGTCGCCAGCCACCGCACCGAGATGCTCGACCGTGACCGGCCGCTGTGGCACGTGCTGTGGGTCGAGCGCTACCGCGGCGGCAGCGCGCTCGTGCTGCGAACCCATCACGCCATCGCCGACGGTATGCGGATGGTCCAGCTGTCCATGTCGATGTTCGACGCCAGCCGTGACGGCGGTCCGGTGGAGGCGCCGGCCGTCACCCAGCACGCCGCCCACCCCGTCGAGCCGGGCCGCCCGCTCGACGAGCGCGTCCGTGCCGCAGTCGCATCGGCGACCCGCCAGCTCGCCGATGCGACCCAGGACCTCTCGTCACGCGCCACTGATGCGATGGCCGACCCGGTGGGTCGGGCCACCGACTCGATGGCGGCCCTTCGCGAGGCCGCCGGCGACCTGCTGCGGCGGGCGCCCGAGCTGCTGGGCGACGCCGCCGAGCTGGCCCGCGGCGCGCTGCAGAACCCGGTCGGCGCCGCCCACACGCTGATCACGGCGGCGTGGGCGGGGGCCGGCGAGCTGAGGGAAGCCGTCGAGTCGTCGGTCCGCCACGCCTTGCCCGGCGGTGGGCCCGTGGTCGACGCCTTCTCGGCGGCGCCCGGCGACGTCGACACGGTCCGCAAGCTCCTGCTCGGCACCCGCAACGACACGACGATCTGGACCGGCACCGCCGGCGAGGACAAGGGGGTCGCGTGGTCGGAGCCCCTGCCGCTCGGGGCGGTGAAGGCGGTGGCCAGGGCCAACCAGTGCACGGTGAACGACGTGCTCGTCACGTGCGTGGCGGGCGCGCTGCACGACTACCTGGTCGACCACCATGCCCGCTGCGCCTCGGTGACCTTCATGGTTCCCGTGAACCTGAAGCCGATCGACCTTGCGCTGCCCGAGACCCTCGGCAACTCGTTCGCGCTCGTGCAGCTCGAGCTCCCGACCGACCAGCCCGACCTCCTGAAGGTGCTCGACACCGCCAAGCGACGCATGAGTCGCATCAAGCATGGCCACGAGGCGGCGGTGGCGTTCCGGCTGCAGGAGACGATCGCCGGGCTCAACCGCGGCCTCTACGAGGCATCGGTCGACCTGTTCACGAACCGCACGCTCGGCACGCTCACCAACGTGCCTGGCCCGCCCATCCCGGTGTACCTCGCCGGCAAGCGGGTGGAGGGCATGGTCGGCTGGGCGCCCGTGTCGGGCAACCAGCCGATGAGCTTCACGATCTACAGCTACGACCGCAAGGTGATCGTGGGCATCGCCTGCGACCGCGACCTGGTGCCCGACCACGAGTCGATCCCCGAGCACTTCGCTCGTGCGTTCCACCGGCTCGAGGAGGCCACCGCCGCCCACGCCGGCTGAGGGCCGCGGTCGGTCGCTGGCGCGATCGCCGACGGGGGTGCGAACATGTGTTCGTGCGCTCCGATGCGTCGATCCTGCATGCCGACCTCGACTCGTTCTACGCGTCGGTCGAGCAGCGAGACGACCCTCGCCTGCGCGGCCGCCCGGTCATCGTCGGCGGCGGGGTGGTGCTGGCGGCCAGCTACGAGGCGAAGGCCTGTGGGGTCCGCACACCGATGAACGGGAGCGAGGCCAGGCGACTGTGCCCCCACGCCGTGGTGGTGCGGCCCCGCTTCGATGCTTACGTCGCGGCCAGCAAGGCGGTGTTCGCCATCTTCGACGACGTCACGCCGCTCGTGGAGGGCATCTCGATCGACGAGGCGTTCCTCGACGTCGGCGGCCTCCGGCGCGTGTCGGGTCACCCGCCGTCGATCGCCGCCAGGCTGCGGGCGCGCGTGCGCGGCGAGGTCGGCCTGCCCATCAGCGTGGGCATCGCCCGCACCAAGTTCCTGGCCAAGGTGGCCAGCGCCGTCAGCAAGCCCGACGGTCTGCTCCGGGTCCCGCCCGACGGCGAGCTGGCCTTCTTGCACCCGCTCCCGGTGGAGCGCCTGTGGGGCGTCGGTCCTGTCACCAGCGCCAAGCTCCGGGCCCGGGGTCTCGTCACCGTCGGCGACGTCGCCGCGCTTCCGCTCGGCGCGCTCGTCGCGATGCTTGGGGCCGCCAGCGGTCGCCACCTGCACGCCCTCGCCCACAACCGCGACCCGCGAGGCGTGACGACCGGCCGGAGGCGAGGTTCGATCGGGTCGCAGCGCGCGCTGGGTCGCCGGAGCCGCTCGATGGCCGAGGTCGACGCCACGCTCGTGGCCATCGTCGACCGCGTCACCCGCCGGATGCGCACGGCCCACCGGGTCGGCCGGACCGTGGTGCTGCGCCTGCGTTTCGACGACTTCAGCAGGGTGACCCGCTCGCACACCCTGGCCGAGGCGACGTACGAGACCGACGTGGTGCTGCGGGCCGCCCGCGCCCTGCTGGCGTCGGTGGCCGACCCCGTGGAGGAGCGAGGGCTCACCCTGGTCGGCCTGTCGGTCGCCAACCTCGACGGCGACGGCGCGGTGCAGCTGGCCCTGCCGTTCGACCGCCACGCCGGTGGCGCGCTCGACGCCGCTCTCGACGACGTCCGGGCCCGCTTCGGTCCGAAGGCCATCGGCCGGGCCCTGCTGCTCGGTCACGACGAGGGCTGGTCGGTGCCGATGCTGCCCGACTAGCACGCCCTTCGTTCGCCGGTGCGGCGGTGCGCTCGACCGTGGGCCGTGCGCGAACGCCCTGGCCGCGCTCGGCCTCGCTCAGCGCAGCACGGCCGGCGTGGCCTCACCGCGGAACTGGCTCATGTAGAGGTCGTGGTAGAAGCCGCCCGTCGCCATCAGCTCGTCGTGGCTGCCGACGTCGACCACGCGGCCGTTGGCGATGGCCACGATCACGTCGGCGTCGAGGATGGTCGACAAGCGGTGGGCGATCACGAAGCTCGTGCGGCCCTCCATCATCGTGGCCAGCGCCTCCTGCAGCTTGCGCTCGGTGCGGGTGTCGACGCTCGACGTCGCTTCGTCGAGGATCAGCACCGGCCGGTCGGCCAGGATCACCCGGGCGATCGTGATCAGCTGGCGCTGCCCCTGGCTGAGGTTGGAGCCACCGCCCGAGAGCACGGTGTCGTAGCCCTTCGGGAGCGTGACGATGAACCCGTGGGCACCGGCCTTCCGGGCCGCGTCCCTGCACTCCTCGTCGGTGGCGTCGAGGCGGGCGTAGCGCAGGTTGGCCATCACGGTGTCGGAGAACAGGTAGGGCTCCTGCAGCACCATGCCGACCCGCTCCCGCAGCGTCTCCTGGGTGAGGTCGTAGATGCTCGTGCCGTCGAGGCGGATGTCGCCCGCCTGCACGTCGTAGTAGCGGGTGATGACGTTGATGATCGTGCTCTTGCCGGCGCCGGTGGGCCCGACGAGGCCGACCTTCTGCCCCGGCCGGGCGACGAGCGACACGTCGTGCAGGATCGGCACGCCGGGGACGTAGGAGAAGTCGACGTGCTCCATCTCGACGTGGCCCTCGATGGCGGTGACGTCGCCGGCGCTGGAGCGGTCGACGATCTCCGGCTGCTCGTCGAGGATCTCGAACACCCGCGTGGCGCCGGCCTTGGCCTGGAGGGCCATGTTCAGGATCTGGGCGAACTGGTTGAGGGGCCGGGCGAACGTGCGGGCGAAGATGAAGAACGACGCCACCGTGCCGACGTCGACCGTGCCCTTCAACGACAGCCAGCCGCCAGCGAGCGCCACCAGCGCGACGTCGAGGTTGGCGAGCATCGACGACAGCGGCATCGCCGTGAGCGCCACGAAGTTGGCTCGCGTGCCGGCCTCGCGCGCCTCGTCGCTCAGCTGGGTCATCTTGGCGATGGCGAGGTGCTCCACCTGGTACGCCTTGACCGTGCGGTCGCCGGTGATCAGCTCCTCGGCCGCACCGTTGAGGGCGCCGGTGCGGTCCTGCAGCTGCGCGAAGGCTGGTCCCGAGTAGCGGGAGGTGAGCTGCATCATCACGAGGATCACGGGGGCGATCAGCACCACGGCGATCGACAGCTGCCAGCTGACGAACACCATCAAGACGCTCGTGATGGCGAGCGTGAACGTGGCGTTGATGGCGGGGTAGAGGCCCTTGTCGAAGAACTGGCTGACCGAGTCGAGGTCGTTGGTGATGCGGCTCATCAGGTCGCCGATGGGCTGGCGGTCGAAGAACCGCAGCGACAGGGTCTGGGTGTGCTCGAACACGTCCTTGCGCAGGCGGTACATGCCGTCTTGCGCGGCCACGGCCAGCAGCCGCCCGCCCCACCACATGGTGGCGAACCCCGCAGTGGCCAGCACGAGGAGGATCACGATGCCGCGGCGCAGCGCGTCCCGATCGCTCTCGGCGATGGCGTCGTTGATGATCACGCCGACGAGCACCGCCGGGATGAGCGCGAACACGGTGCCGACGAAGCTGAGCACCGTCGCCGCCACCACCCGCTGGCGGGAGATGACGACGTAGGCGAGCAGGCGGCGCAGGGGCTCGTCGCGGTGCGCGGTGGGGGTGGGGGCGAGGACCTGGTCAGACATCGGACGGCACCGCCCCGAGCTGCGACTCGTAGATGGCCCGGTAGTGCTCGCTCGACGACAGCAGCTCCCGGTGGGAGCCCTTGGCCACGATGCGGCCGTCCTCGAGCACGACGATCACGTCGGCGGTGAGCACCGCGCTGATGCGCTGGGCCACCAGGAACACGGTGCTGTCGCTCATGAGGTGCCGGATGGCGTCTTGGACCCGGCCCTCGGTGGCGACGTCGAGGGCGCTCGTGGTGTCGTCGAGCACGAGGATCGGAGGCCGCCGCACGAGGGCCCGGGCGATGGCCAGCCGCTGGCGCTGGCCGCCGGAGAAGTTGGCACCCCGCCGCTTCACCTCCCCGTTGTAGCCATCGGCCCGGTCCTCGACGAACGAGGCTTCGGCTGCCCGGGCGGCCTCCACGATGTCGACCGGCGTGCCGCCGGGGCCGGGGGTGGCCCCGAAGCGGATGTTGCCCTCCACCGTGCCGGAGAACAGGCTCGGCTGCTGCAGGACCGGCGTGACCGCTGCCAGCAGCGAGGCTCGGGCGACGGTCCGGATGTCGACGCCGTCGATGGTGATCCGCCCCGCCGTGATGTCGTACGAGCGGTTGAGCAGGTTGACGAGCGACGACTTCCCGGAGCCGGTGGCGCCGAGGATGGCCAGCACCTGCCCCGGTTCGGCAACCAGATCGATGTCGTGCAGCACCGCATTGGGGTTCGGGCTGCCGTCGGCCTGGCGGTAGGCGAAGCTGACGCCTTCGAACACCACGCGGCCGCGCACCGGACCGCCGATGGCGTCGGTGAGCGACGGTGCGCCGGGCTGGTCCTGTACCTCGGGCACCTCGTCGATCACCTCGAGGATGCGGGCCACGGAGGAGTCGGCCGACGCCACCTGGGGCAGCAGCACCGACAGCAGCACGAGGGGGATCATCACGGCGACGAGGTAGTTGAGGAGCACGAACACCGAGCCGATCTCGATGGTCCCGTCGATCGTGAGACCGCCACCCACCCACAACGCAGCGGCCAGGCCGATGTTGACGACGAGCAGCAGGGCCGGGTTCAGAAGGGCGGCCGAGCTCTGCGCCGCGGTGGCGACTCGCTGCAGGTCACGGTTGTGCCGGTCGAAGCGGGCGTTCTCGTAGTCCTCCCGGACGAAGGCCTTCACCACCCGGACGCCGGCCATGTTCTCCTGCAGCACCTGGTTCAAGCCGTCGAAGCGGGCGAGCACGGCCCGGTAGAGCGGAGCGCCTTTCCACTGGTAGAAGGCGAGCACCGACACGACGATCGGCAGGAAGGCCACCATCACGAGGGCGAGGCGCCACTCGATGTAGGCGAGGATCACGAAGGCGCCGACGATCATGAGCGGTGCTCGCAGCAGCGTCGTGACGCTGTTGGTGACGACGACCCGCACCTGGTTCACGTCGGCCGTGAGGCGAACGAGCAGGTCGCTCGTCTCGAGGCGGTCGACGTTGCCCCAGGAGAGCTTGGTGATCTGCTCGTAGACCCCGATGCGCAGGCGGTGGCCGACCGCCTCGCCGACGCGCGCTGCGAACCAGGCGTTGGCGGTGGCGAACAGGGCGCTCGACACGGAGAACACGGCCATCCACATGGCCCCCCGCACGACGTTGTCGATGTCGCCGGCGAGGATGCCGTCGTTGACGATCCCCTGGATCGCCTGGGGGATGAGCAGGTCGAACACGACCATGACGACGAGAGCGAGCTGCGAGAGGAGGAGCCACCGTCGGCCCCGCTCGTCTCGCCAGATCGCGGCGAGGAGCTGTCGGAGGCTCGTGGCGCGCACGGCTCGTGACCGTAGTCCTGGTCGTCGGTGCGAGTGTCCGACGCGTCGGCCGCCGCGACGGTGCGCTCAGCCGGTGTCGCCGAGGACGACCGGGACGAGGTCGGCGATCGTGTCGAGGAGGTGGGTGTGTGGGGCCTGGGCGAGCGTGGCGCGGTCGTGGGCGCCGGTGAGCACCCCCGCCACCACGCCGGCGCCGGCCCGCCAGCCCGACCAGAGGTCGTTCACCGTGTCGCCCGCAACGGCCACCGCCCGCACGTCGTCGATGCCGAGGCGCAGCAGCGCGGTGAGCACGAGGTCGGGGTACGGCCGGCCGCGGATGCCCGGACCGGGGGACAGCTGGAGGTCGACCGCAGACGTCCAGCCGAGGTGCTCCACCAGGGCGGCGCGTGTGTGGTCGGAGAAGCCGGTGGTGAGGCACAGGCGCACGCCGGCGTCGCGCAGGGCGGCCAAGGCGTCGGCGGCACCAGGCAGCGGGCCGACCTCGCCGCGCGCGACGCGCCGCGCGTAGGCGTCCTCGAAGGCGGTGCTGGCGCGCTGGGCGGCTGCCTCGTCGCCGAGCAGACGCCGGAACACGACGATCTTCGACTGGCCCATCGTCTCGAGCACCACGCGCTGCTGTTCCGGCGTCGGCTCGAACCCGAGCTCGGCGAGGGCGTCGGCGAAGGCGCCCTCCACGACCCCGTCGTCGGCGACCAGGGTGCCGGCCAGGTCGAGGGCGGCCAGCGCGATGCGGGGCCCGCTCAGCACAGCGCCCTCCCGGTGGCCTGCGGCAGCGCCACCCCGGCGAGGACCGCCATCGTGGGCGCCCAGTCCTCGGCTCGCACCCCGCCCTCGCTCACCCGTGCGCCGAGCCGCGACACCGACGGGTGACCGCCGCCCACCACCCCCACCTGGCGGCGGGTGCGGGGGCTGCCGTGCACGCCGCGCAGCGGGAAGTCGAACGACGAGCACCACCGCCCCGGCGCCGGCCACAGCACCACCGTGTCGTCGTCGACGGCGTGGCGCCCGTCCTCACCGGCCAGCACGGGCAGTGGGCCGGCAGCGCCGGCTCGGTGTGCCACGGCCGAGGAGCCGTCGTGGGTGACAGCCCAGGCGAGGCCACGCCGTCTCGCCTCGGCGGCCACGTCGAGCGGAGGCTCGCCGCTGGTCGGCTCCTGGTCGTGGTCGCTCACCGCGATGACCACCGTCTCGGTCCAGCGGGGCCGCAGCAGTGCGAGGACCTGTCCGGCGGCGGCGTCGGTGGCCCGGTACTGGTCGATCGCCTCGTCGCTGTCGGGGCCGAAGCAGTGCGCGGCGGTGTCGGGGCCGTTGAGGTGGACGAGCACCACGTCGGCGTCGCAGCGGTCGAGCAGCTGGGCCAGGCGACCGACGACCTCGTGGTCGGCCGGGTAGCCGAAGGCGTCGGTGGCGGTGCCGGCCGGGACGGTCTCGGGCGGCGGCCAGGCGGCGGTCGCAGCGTCGAACCCCATCACGCCCGGCAGGTGCTGGTCGCCGGCGACGGCGACCGAGACCAAGCCGGCGTCGGACGCGGCGTGCAGCAGGGTGGGCACCGCCGGCCCGACGTGGGACGCCGCCTGGAACGCGGAGCCGTCCCACACCTGGTTGGCCACCACGCGGTGGTGGCGGGGCGTCGTGCCGGTGGCGAACGTGGCGTGGTTCGGGTAGGTGGCCGCCGACAGCACGCCCTCGGCGCCGCCGGGCGCACGCCCACCCTCGGCGGCGAGCGCGTGGAGGTGGGGTGTGGTCTCGGGGCTGACCCACCGGTCGGGGAGCGCGTCGCACACGAGCAGCACCACCCGGGTCCGCGCGCGCTCAGCCACCGCTGCTCATTCCATCACGACGGCCGGGTCGTCGCGGCCTGGTCGTCGCGGTCGCGGGCTATGGGCCCCACACCTCCTGCACGCGGTCGTACACGCCCTGGCCGTGGGAGATCTCCACGACGTTGCCGTCGGGGTCGCTCAGCGCGCAGATGAAGCCCACCGGCGGCGGGAGGTCGATCGGCTCGGTGACGAGGCAGCCCTCGGCGCGGGCCCGCTCGGCGACGGCGACCACCTCGTCCCTCGTCGGCACCTCGATGCCGAGGTGGGCGAACGGGGCCAGCATCGGCTGAAGACGCCCCTGGTCTCGGAAGAGCATCACGAGCACGAGCACGAACGGGTGGTCGACCTGGCCCTCGTGGGAGAGCCAGGCCGCCTGACCGTCGGGGTCGTCGCGGCGGTCGAGCAGCACGAGCGGTGTGAAGCGCTGGTACCAGGCCAGCGAGGCGTCGAGGTCGCCGGCCGGCAGGGCGACGTGGGTCCAGCGGGGTGTGCTCGGTCCGCCCATCAGCGCCGGCCCCGCACGCTGCCCGCGCCACGGTGCGCGACTCGCATCAGGCGAAGCCCACGACGGGATGGGGGACGTAGGGCTCCTCCAGGCGGCGGACCTCGTCGTCGGTCAGCTCGAGGTCGAGGGCGGCGACGGCGTCGTCGAGGTGGTGCGGCTTGGTGGCGCCGATGATCGGGGCCGTCACCACCGGCTTGCCGAGCATCCAGGCCAGCGCCACCTGGGCGCGCGGCACCGCTCGATCGGCGGCCACCTCGGCGACCCGCTCGACGATCGCCCGGTCGGCGCCGTCGTGGTAGAGCGTGGCGCCGAAGGCGTCGGTGGCCGAGCGCTCGGTCTCGACATCCCAGTCGCGCGTCAGGCGACCGCGTGCGAGCGGGCTCCACGGGATCACCGCCACGCCCTGGTCGGCGCACAGCGGGAGCATCTCGCGCTCCTCCTCGCGGTTGAGGAGGTTGTAGTGGTCCTGCATGCTCACGAACGGGGTCCAGCCGTGGCGCTCGGCCACGTGCTGGGCCTTGGCGAACTGCCACGCCCACATCGACGACGCCCCCACGTAGCGGGCCTTGCCGGCCTTCACCACGTCGTGGAGCGCCTCCATCGTCTCCTCGATCGGCGTGCGGGGGTCCCAGCGGTGGATCTGGTAGAGGTCGACGTGGTCGGTGTCGAGCCGGAGCAGGCTCTCGTCGATCTCGTGGAGGATCGCCTTGCGCGACAGCCCCATCCCGTTGGGTCCGCTACGCATCCGCCCGTGCACCTTGGTGGCGATCACCACCTCCTCGCGGCGGGCGTGCTCGGCCAGGAACCGACCGAGGAACTCCTCGCTGGTGCCGTCGGAGTACACGTTGGCGGTGTCGAAGAAGTTGATGCCCAGCTCGAGTGCCCGCCTCAGGAACGGCCGGCTGGCGTCCTCGTCGAGCGTCCACGGGTGGGTGCCCCGGTCGGGCACGCCGTACGACATGCACCCGAGGCAGATCTTCGACACCTCGAGCCCGGTTCGGCCCAGCTTCACGTACTTCATCCTCGGCACCTCGTCATCGCTCGGCCCCTGACGCCACGCGACGATCCTCGCGCCGCCGGGCCCCGGTGAGGGAGTTCGTCACCGGCGGCGGGCATCCACGAGGATGTCGGCCGTGAGCGCCCCGGCCCGAGCACAGTCGCTGGTCACCCTCGACCTCGAGGGCGTCCTCGTCCCCGAGATCTGGATCGCCGTTGCCGAGCGCACCGGCATCGAGGCCCTCCGGCGCACCACCCGCGACGAGCCCGACTACGACGTGCTGATGCGGGGCCGTCTGCGTATCCTCGACGAGCACGGGCTGACGCTGTCGACGATCGCCGATGTCATCGGCACGCTGCGACCCCTCGACGGCGCCGCCGAGTTCCTCGCGGCGCTGCGGGACCGCACCCAGGTCGTGATCCTGTCCGATACGTTCGAGCAGTTCGGTCGACCGCTGATGCGCCAGCTCGGGTGGCCCACCCTGCTGTGCCACCGGCTCGTCGTCGAGGGCGACCGCATCGTCGGCTACCGGCTGCGCATGGCCGACCAGAAGCGTCACGCCGTCGAGGCGTTCCAGGGGCTCGGGTACCGCGTGGTGTCGGTCGGCGACTCCTACAACGACCTCGCCATGCTGCGAGCGGCCGACGAGGGGATCTTGTTCCACGCCCCGGACAACGTGCGGGCCGAGCACCCGGACCTACCGGCGCTCGACGACTACGGGCACCTGCTCGACCAGGTCACCGCAGCGCTCGTCTGAGCCTCGCCGCCCCCGGTGGGGCCGGCGGTCGCCGAGGGTCCGTGGAAGTGGTTCCATAGCGGCATGGCCAACCCCTACGGGCACTTCGACGACGAGCGCCGGGAGTACGTGATCACCCGGCCCGACACCCCCTGGCCCTGGCTGAACTACCTCGGGCAGGACGACCTGTTCGGCCTGTGCACCAACACCGGCGGCGGGTACACGTTCTGGCGTGACGCCAAGCTCCGCCGGCTCACCCGGTACCGCTACAACAACGTGCCGCTCGACAGCGGCGGGCGGTATCTCTACGTGCACGACGGCGGCACCGTCTGGAACCCGGGCTGGAAGCCGGTGAAGGCGGCGCTCGACCGCTACGAGTGTCGCGTCGGCCTCGGCTACAGCCGCATCACCGGGGAACGGGACGGCCTCGAGGTGTCGCAGCTGGTCTTCGTCCCACCCGGCCACGACGTCGAGCTGTGGCAGGTCAGCGTGCGCAACACGTCGCCGGGCCGCAAGCAGCCTCGCCTGTTCTCGTTCGTCGAGTTCGCCTTCTACGAGGCGCTCGTCGACCTGACGAACTACCAGCGCACCTACTCGATCGGTGAGGTCGAGGTGGAGGGCGCGGCGATCTACCACGTCACCGAGCTCCGGGAGCGGCGCGACCACTACACGGTGTTCGCCTGCACCGGCCCGGTGACCGGCTTCGACACGTCGCGTGAGGCCTTCGTCGGCGTCCACGAGGGTCTGCACGAGGCCCGGGTCCCCTTCTCGGGCCGGGCCACCGGCTCGATCGCCCACGGCTGGAACCCGATCGGCTCCCACGAGGTGAGCCTCGACCTGGAACCCGGCGAGGAGCAGACGTTCGCGTTCGTGCTGGGGTTCGTCCAGCAGGGCGACCTTCCCAAGTTCGAGGCGCCGCAGGTGGCCGACAAGCGCCGGGGCCGTGAGTTCGTGGCCCGCTGGTCGGCGCCGGGTGCCGTCGACGAGGCGTTCGCCGCGTTGAACCACTCGTGGGACGAGCTGCTCGACGGGTTCCGGGTCGAGTGCCCCGACCCCCACGTCACCCGCATGGCCAACACCTGGAACCAGTACCAGTGCATGGCGACGTTCAACCTGTCCCGCTCGGCCTCGCTGTTCGAGTCCGGGATCGGGCGCGGCATGGGCTTTCGCGACTCGAACCAGGACCTCCTCGGGTTCGTGCACATGGTGCCGGCCCGCGCCCGTCAGCGGCTCCTCGACCTCGCCGCCACCCAGCTGTCCGACGGCACGTGCTTCCACCAGTACCAGCCCCTCACGAAGAAGGGGAACGCCGACGTCGGGGGCGACTTCTACGACGACCACCTGTGGCTCGTGCTGTCGACGTGCGCGTACGTGAAGGAGACCGGCGACGTCAGCGTGCTCGACGAGCCGTGCGGCTACGCCGACGTCGAGTACCCGGTGCGCTCGGACGGCGCCACCGATCCTCGGGAGTCGTTGCTGCACCACCTCGAGACGTCGATCGCCTACACGATGGCCAAGCGGGGGCCGCACGGCTTGCCGCTCATCGGCCACGCCGACTGGAACGACTGCTTGAACCTCAACTGCTTCTCCACCGAGCCGAACGAGTCGTTCCAGACGGCCGGCGACGTCGCAGGATCGCAGGCCGAGTCGGTGATGATCGCCGGGCTGTTCCTGGCCGCCGCCGAGGAGCTCGCTGCCCTCTACGACCACCTCGGTCGACCGTCGGACGCGCACCGGGTGCGCGGGCAGCGGGCCGAGGTGCTGGCGGCCACCGAGGCCCACGGGTGGGACGGCGAGTGGTGGCTGCGGGCCTACGACGCCGCCGGCGCGCCGGTGGGCACCCACGCCGACGACGAGGGGCGCATCTTCGTCGAGAGCCAAGGCTGGTGCGCGCTCGGCGGCGCCGGCGCCGACGGCCGGGCCCGTCAAGCCCTCGAGGCGGTGGAGACCCACCTGGCCACGCCGAACGGGATCGTTCTGCAGCAGCCGGCCTATACCCGCTACCGCCTGGAGCTGGGCGAGATCACCTCGTACCCGCCCGGCGTGAAGGAGAACGCTGGCATCTTCTGCCACAACAACACGTGGATCCACCTGGCGTGGTGCCGGCTGGGTGACGGCGACCGCGCGCTGGCCGGCTACCTGTCGGTGTGCCCGTCGGCCAAGGAGGACCAGATCGACACCTACCGTCTCGAGCCCTACGTGTACGCCCAGACGATCGCGGGGCCCGATTCCCCGACCTTCGGCGAGGCGAAGAACTCGTGGCTCACCGGGACGGCGGCGTGGACGTTCGTGGTCGTCAGCCAGGGGATCCTCGGGGTGCAGCCCGACCACGCCGGCCTGCGCATCGACCCGTGCATCCCGCGCTCGTGGCCGGGCTTTCGCGTCACCCGTCGGTTCCGGGGGGCCACCTACGAGATCACGGTGACGAACCCCGACGGGGTGAGCAAGGGCGTGCGGTCGATCGTCGTCGACGGCCGCGCCGTGGAAGGCGCGGTGGACGGCGCGGTGGTGCCGGCCGCGCCCGCCGGGACGGTGGTCGCCGTGGAGGTCGTGCTCGGCTGACGCCCACGACCGCGCCCCGGCCCTCGGTGACTGTGGTGCCAGATGAGCGGGGTGCTCATGGGGCACCACAGTGAGCTGGGGCGTCGGTGACTGTGGTGCCAGATGACCGGGGTGCTCATGGGGCACCACAGTGAGCTGGGGCGTCGGTGACTGTGGTGCCAGATGAGCGGGGTGCTCATGGGGCAACACAGTGAACGGTGGTGCTGGATGGGCGGGCGGGCTCAGGTCGGGCCGGTGAACACGGTGTCCCAGTCGTTGGCCATGCTCACGACGGTGAAGCCGGCGCGGCGGCCGACGTCGACGATCGGCTCGGCGTCGGCCACGGTGGCGGCGACGCTCTCGTAGGCGAACTCGCGCTCGGCGTCGTCGTGGTCGACGAGGAGCGCAAGCGACGGGCGGCCCGGTGCCAGCGCCCACTCGAGCATCTCGCGGTCGCCGGCCGAGTTGCCGGCGGCCAGCACCGGGCGCCGGCCGAGGTGAGCCTGGATGCTGGCCACCTTCGCCGCCCCTTCGACGGCACCACCCGATACCGAGCCGGTCCGGCGCAGCACGATGTTCCCGGCGTGGTCGCGGCCGGTCTCGTAGTCGATCGCCGTGCCGACGACGAGCTCGGGCGGCACCCCGTAGAGCTGCTGGCTGATCGCGCGCACGAACTCGACCCCGCCGCCGGTGACGATGGCCACGGTGAACGAGCGGCGCCGCAGCTCGTCGAGCAGCTCGAGCATGGGCTGGTACGTGCAGCGCACGAGCGGCCGGTCGAGCAATGGGTTGCGGGCTCGCTCGAGGAAGGCCTGGACGGCGGCGGTGTACTCCTCGGGGGAGTGGCCGGTGAAGAGGCCGATCAGCGCCAGCGCGACGCGCTCGATGCCGAGGTCCTCGATGGCCACGAGGTCACGGTCGAGGACGGCGGCGAGCTCGGGCCGCTCGCGCAGGGCCGGGTCGACGGTCGTCGCGCCGGCCAGCGCGTGGGCGAGGAAGTCGAACTGGACGTAGGACGGCCGCTCGCACCACAGGGTGCCGTCGTTGTCGAGGCAGGCGACCCGGTGGTCGGCGGGCAGGTCGAGCGCGGCGTCGAGGAAGCCGACCACGGCATCGCGGGTGGCCCCCGGCCGCCACGACGGGAGCATCTCGCCGCTCACCGCCACACCACCCGCATCCCGATGTGGCTCATCCCGGTGTCGACCATCTGCGGCCGGCGGGCCGCCGGTCGGTAGCGGTGGCAGTAGGTGTCGGCGCACAGGTGGGAGCCGCCCTTCACCACCTTGCGCGGGATGCGGAACTGCGGCTGGGCGGGGTCATAGCTGTCGTCCACGGTGCCGCCGTGCGGGTCACGGGCGACGCCGCAGCAGCTGGAGGACACCGCCACCGCGTGCTGCTGCGCGTACCAGTCGTCGGTCCACTCCCACACGTTGCCGGCCATGTCGAACAGCCCGTAGCCGTTCGGCGGGAACGAGCCGACCGGCGAGGTCCGCACGAACGGGGTCGACGGGCTGCGGCGCCACGGGAAGTCGGGCCCGTCCCAGATGTTGGCCAGCAGGCGGCCGTCGGGGCGGGCCTCGTCGCCCCAGGTGTAGGCGGCGCCGTCGAGGCCACCGCGGGCCGCGAACTCCCACTCCGCCTCCGTGGGGAGCGCGCCGCCGACCCATGCGGCGTAGGCGGCCGCGTCCTCATGGGCGAGGTGTACGACGGGGTGGTCGAGGCGTCCCCGCACCGAGCTGCGGGGACCTTCGGGGCGGTGCCAGCAGGCGCCGGGGACCCACGTCCACCACTGGCTGATGTGGCGGAGGTCGACCGGCCCGGGGGTGGGCGTGAACACGAGCGACCCCGGCACGAGGTTCTCGGACGGCGCCCCCGGGTAGTCGGCCGGGTCGAGCGGGCGCTCGGCCACCGTGACGTACCCGGTGGCCTCCACGAAGCGGGCGAACCCGGCGTTGGTGACGGGGGCGGCGGCGATCTCGAACGGGCCGACCCGCACCCGGTGGGCCGGCGCCTCCTCCGGCTCGTGGCGGTCGGAGCCCATCGTGAACTCGCCGCCGTCGAGCCGGACTCGGGCGTCCAGCACAGGGGACGTGTCAGTCACCCCGCATGCCGGCCTGGAGCTTGGCCATCACCTTCTCGACGTTGAACGCGGCCGGCTCCTGGCGCTGCGGGAACTCGAGCAGCGTCATCATGAACAGCCCGACATAGGCCTGGCCGGCCATGAGCAGCCAGGCACGGTCGAGGACCCAGTCCCAGTAGGTGTTCGACGTGACGTCGGCCCGCTCGTAGGGGTCGATGCGCAGGTTGAAGATCTTCGGCACCCGCAGCTCGATGAACGGCTCGGCCCACACCTGCAGCGTGCCGGTGGCCCGCTGCTCGAGGAACACGAACTTCCAGTTGTCGAACCGCAGCGCCGTGAGGTCGCCGTCGTCGGAGACGTAGAAGAAGTGACGCCTCGGGCTCACGTCGGCCGCCCCGGTGATGTGGTCGAGCTGGTTGTGGCCGTCGAGGTGGACGCGATAGTCCGTGCCGGCGAGGGTGGTGCCAGCCTTGAGCTGGTCGGCGATGTCGGGGTTGCCGGCCGCCGCCACCAGCGTGACGAACCAGTCGTTGTGGCTCATCAGCCCGTTGAGCACGGTGCCGGCCGGGATGTGGCCGGGCCAGCGGACCGCGCAGGGCACCCGGTAGGCGCCTTCCCAGTTGGAGTTCTTCTCGTTGCGGAACGGCGTCATGCCGCCGTCGGGCCAGGTGTTCATGTGGGGCCCGTTGTCGGTGCTGTACACGACGATGGTGTCGTCGGCCAGGCCGAGCTCGTCGAGCGTGGCCAGCAGCGTGCCCACGAGCTCGTCGTGGCCGACCATGGCGTCGTGGTACAGGCTCTGCCACCGCCCGGCCCGCCCGTGCTGGTCCTCCGGCAGGTGGGTGCGGAAGTGCATCTTCGTCGAGTTGAACCACACGAAGAACGGAGTGTCGGCCTCGTGCTGGCGGCGGATGAAGTCGACGGCGGCGTCGCGGAACTCCTCGTCGCAGGTCTCCATCCGCTTGCGGGTGAGCGGGCCGGTGTCCTCGATGCGCTGGGTGCCGTCGCCGTTGGCCCACGAGTGGATCACGCCGCGGGGACCGAACCGGGCGCGAAAGCCGGGGAACTCCTCGTCGGTCGGGTAGTCGACGTTCTCCGGCTCCTCCTCGGCGTTCAGGTGGTAGAGGTTCCCGAAGAACTCGTCGAACCCGTGCATGGTCGGGAGGAACTCGTCGCGGTCACCGAGGTGGTTCTTGCCGAACTGCCCGGTGGCATAGCCGAGCTCCTTGAGCGCGGTGGCGATGGTGGGGTCCTCGGCCCGCAGGCCGATGTCGGCACCCGGCAGGCCGACCTTCGTGAGCCCGGTGCGGTACGGGTTCTGGCCGGTGATGAAGGCCGCCCGGCCGGCGGTGCAGCTCTGCTCGCCGTAGTAGTCGGTGAAGCGGGCGCCCTCGGCCGCGATCCGGTCGATGTTCGGGGTGCGGTACCCCATCAGCCCGTCGCTGTAGCAGCTCAGGTTGCTGATCCCGATGTCGTCGCCCCAGATCACCAGGATGTTCGGTCGAGCGCTCACGCAGTCCCCTTCTGTCGTGGCTGGTCACGTCGTGTCGGCCGGTCGGGGCTCGGTGCCGGGCGACCGGATCGCCGGAGCGTAGACGCGGACCGACCCGCTCGCCGTCAGCGAGCGGGTCGGCCCGGTCGGGCTCTTCGGTGGCGGTGTACCGGCCGGGACGTCGACGGGCGACGCTTCGGCCGAGGTCAGCTCAGGACAGCGCCTTGGCCTTGAGGGCGTCGAACTCCTGCTGGCTGATCGCGCCGCTGTCGAGCAGCTGCTTGGCCTGGGCGATCTGGTCAGCCGCGCTGGCGCCGCCGCTCTTGGCCGCCACTTCCTGGACGTACTTGTCGAAGTCCGCCTTGGCGTCGGCCTGCTCCTTGGCCGCCCGCTCGGCCATCTTCGGGCCGCGGACGATGAGGTAGATGAGCATCGTGATCAGCGGGAAGAACAGCAGAGCCAGGAACCACAGGGCCTTCGCCACGCCTCCGACCGAGCTGTCACGGAACAGGTCGACGATGATCTGGAACAACATCATCAGGTAGACGATGAAGAAGAAGATGATGATCGTCGTCCACAGGATTTCGCCGAAGGAGATGTCGGCCAGGACCACAAGGGCCTCCTTGTCAGGGGCAACCGCAGGTGCGGCGCCTCGGTGTTTGCTTCCCATCGAAGCACGTTTTCGCCAGTCCGTACATGATCCCCGGCCCGCGGGACGTTCGGCCTCGGCCGGTGGTGGTGGTGAAGGCGTTCCCTGCGCCGGGCCGGTTCCCTACCATGGGCCTCCACCTGTCATGGCCGGGCCGTCCGGTCGCGCCGCCTGCTCGGCGTCGTGGCCGCGCCCGTTCCCCACCCGACTCCCGACACCCCGATCCATCCCCGGATCACTGACCAGGAGGTCCCCAATGCGCCGACGCTCCCTCGCCGGCCTCGTGCTGGCCGGCACGCTGTTGCTCGCCGCCTGCGGCGATGACGACGACAGCGACGGGTCCGCCGCCACCACGGCCGCCCCGTCCGACACCACGGCCGCTGCGGCCACCGGCACCGGCAACGAGTGCACCGCCGGCAAGACGCTCGAGGAGGGCGTCCTCACGGTCGCCACCGGCAACCCCGCCTTCGAGCCGTGGGTGATCGGTGACGCCCCGGAGAGTGGCGAGGGCTTCGAGGCCGCCGTCGCCTACGCCGTCGCCGACCAGCTCGGCTTCGCCGAGGGGAACGTGACGTGGGTGCGCACGTCGTTCGACGAGGCGATCCAGCCGGGCGCCAAGAACTTCGACTTCAACCTGCAGCAGTACTCGATCACCCCCGAGCGCGAGGAGACGGTCACCTTCAGCGACCCCTACTACGTGTCGAACCAGGCCGTGGTCGGCTTCGACGACTCGGCCGCCGTCGGCGCCACCACGGTGGCCGACCTCAAGGGGCTCAAGTTCGGTGCGCAGGCCGGCACCACGAGCCTCGACTTCATCCTCGAGGTGATCCAGCCCGACGCCGAGCCCTTCGTCTACGACGACAACGCCGGCGCCAAGGCCGCGCTGGAGGCGAAGCAGATCGACGCCATCGTCCTCGACCTGCCGACCGCGTTCTTCGTCAGCGCCGTCGAGATCGAGGGCACCAAGGTGATCGGCCAGTTCCCGGCCGACGCCGGGGGAACCACCGACGAGTTCGGCCTGCTGTTCGACAAGGACAACCCGCTCGTCGAGTGCGTCAACGAGGCGCTCGCCGCGCTGGAGGCCGACGGCACCCTCGATGCCATCGAGGCCGAGTGGCTGGCCGACTACACCGGCGCTCCCGTCATCACCGTCGAGTAGTCGGTGTCCGACCTGATGGTCACGGGGGCCGGCGCCAGCGCGCCGGCCCCCGCCGCATCCGGCCTCACGCGTCGCCAGCAGTTCGAGCGCAGGCAGCGGCGCCGCAGCACCCTGATCGCCGCGCTCAGCATGACCCTCACCGTGGTCGCCCTCGTCGTGCTGGTGCCACGGGCACCGCGCTGGGACCGCGTGAAGGCGTCGTTCTTCGACGCCGAGGTGTTCCGCGACTCGTTCCCCCGACTGCTCGACGCCTTCGTGCTCGACATCAAGATCTTCCTCTGGAGCGCGCCCTGCATCCTCGTGATCGGGCTGGCGCTCGCCGTCACCCGCAACACCCGCAGCCCGGCGCTGTTCCCGCTGCGGGCCTTCGGCGCCCTCTACACCGACGTGATGCGGGGTGTGCCGGTGATCCTGTGGATGTACCTCATCGGCTTCGGCGTGCCCGGCCTCGGCCTCGAGCGCCCGTGGAACAGCCCGCTGCTGTGGGGCTCGGTCGCCCTCGTGATGACCTACTCGGCCTACGTGGCCGAGGTGTTCCGGGCCGGCATCGACAGCATCCACGAGAGCCAGCGGGCGGCGGCCCGGTCGCTCGGGCTCACCACCACCCAGACGATGCGCCATGTCGTGCTGCCGCAGGCGGTGCGGCGCATGGTGCCGCCGCTCATGAACGACCTGGTGAGCCTCCAGAAGGACGTGGCGCTCGTGAGCCTCATCGGCCCGATCGAGATCTTGCGCCAGGCCGGCATCGACAAGGCCAAGTTCGCCAACTTCACGCCCTACGTCGCCGCGGCGCTGATCTTCCTGGCCGTCACGATCCCGCTCACCCGCTTCACCGACCACCTGCTGGCTCGCGACCGCCGTCGCACGAGCGCCAGCGCCGTGCGATGAGCGCGCGGCGGGCAACCGCCGGTCGGGGCGAGGCGAAGCTGACGGTGGAGGCCGTCCACAAGTCGTTCGGCGACGTCGTCGTGCTGCGCGGCATCGATCTCACGGTGGCCACCTCCGAGGTCATCTCGCTCATCGGGGCCTCGGGATCGGGTAAGTCGACGCTGCTGCGCTGCATCAACCTCCTCGAGCCGGTCGACGACGGGCGCATCCTGCTCGACGGGGTCGACGTGAGCGTGCCCGGCACGGACCCGACACCGGTCCGCCGGCGCATCGGCATGGTCTTCCAGACCTACAACCTCTTCCCCCACATGTCGGTGCTCGAGAACGTGACGCTGGCGCCCCGCAAGGTGCTGGGGCGGCCGAAGAAGGAGGCCGAGCGGGCCGCCCTCGCGCTGCTCGAGCGTTTCGGGCTGGCCGACAAGGCCACGTCGTACCCCGACCGGTGCTCGGGCGGCCAGCAGCAGCGGGCGGCCATCGTGCGGGCCCTGGCGATGGAGCCCGAGGTGATGCTCCTCGACGAGATCACCTCCGCGCTCGACCCCGAGCTGGTGGGGGAGGTGCTCGACGTGGTGCGGGAGCTGAAGGCGAACGGGATGACGATGCTGCTGGCCACCCACGAGATGGCGTTCGCGCGTGAGATCTCCGATCGCGTGTGCTTCCTCGACGCCGGCCGCATCGTGGAGGAGGGTCCTCCGGCGCAGCTGTTCGACCAGCCGCAGCACGCCCGTACGCAGCAGTTCCTCCACCGCGTCATCGACAGCGGGCGGCTGTAGCTGCCCTCAGCGGTGGGGCTGGAACCGCCGCAGCCGCAGGCTGTTGCTCACGACGAAGACGCTCGAGAAGGCCATGGCGGCACCGGCGATCATCGGGTTGAGGGCGCCGGCCGCCGCGAGCGGCAGGGCCACGACGTTGTAGGCGAAGGCCCAGAAGAGGTTGCCCTTGATCGTGCGCAGCGTGGCTCGGCTGAGCCGGATGGCGTCGCCGGCCACCCGCAGGTCGCCGCGCACCAGCGTCAGGTCGCTCGCCTCGATGGCGGCGTCGGTGCCGGTGCCCATGGCGAGGCCGAGGTCGGCCTGGGCCAGCGCAGCGGCGTCGTTCACGCCGTCGCCCACCATCGCCACCACCCGGCCCTCGTTCTGGAGGCGCTTGACGACGTCGACCTTGTCGGCCGGCATTACCTCGGCGATCACCTCGTCGATGCCCACCTGGGCCGCCACCGATCGGGCCGCCGCCTCGTGGTCGCCGGTGAGCAGCACCGGCCGCAGCCCGAGGCCGCGCAGCTGCTCGACCGCCTCGGCCGAGGTCGGCTTCACCGTGTCGGCCACCACGAGCAGGCCCCGCACGGCGCCGTCCCAGGCAGCCAGCACGGCGGTGCGGCCGGCGGCCTCGGCGGTCGCCTTGGCGAGCGCGACCTGACCGTCGGCTGACAGCTCCCAGTCGGCCAGCAGGCCGGCCCGGCCGGCGACGACGGCGTGGCCGTCGACGACCCCTTCCACGCCGAGGCCCTCGCGGTTGGCGAACGACTCGACCGGAGGCAGCGGCCCCACCCGCTCGGCCGCGCCGGCGGCGATGGCCCGGCCGATCGGGTGCTCGCTGGCGTGTTCTACGGCGCCGACGAGCCGGAGCACCTCGTCGGCGGTCACCCCGGCGGCGGGCACCACCTCGACGAGGCTCATGCGGCCGGAGGTGACGGTGCCGGTCTTGTCGAGGACGATCGTGTCGATCGTACGGGTCGACTCGAGCACCTCGGGACCCCTGATGAGGATGCCGAGCTGGGCGCCCCGGCCCGTGCCGACCAGGAGCGCGGTCGGCGTGGCCAGCCCGAGGGCGCAGGGGCAGGCGATGATCAGCACGGCGACCGCGGCGGTGAACGCGGCCGACGCTGTCGCGTCGCTGCCGAGCCAGAAGCCGAGCGTGCCGACCGCGAGGAGGATGACGATCGGCACGAACACGGCCGACACCCGGTCGGCCAGCCGCTGCACCGCCGCCTTGCCCGACTGGGCATCCTGGACGAGCCGGGCCATCTGGGCCAGCTGCGTCTCGGCGCCGACCCGGGTCGCCCGCACGACGAGGCGGCCCCCGGCGTTCACGGTGGCCCCGGTGACGGGGTCGCCGGGGCCGACCTCCACCGGCACGCTCTCGCCGGTGAGGAGGCTGGCGTCGATGGCCGACGAGCCCTCCTCGACGACGCCGTCGGTGGCGACCTTCTCGCCCGGGCGCACCACGAAGCGGTCGCCGACCCGCAGCGAGTCGACGGCCACCGTGACCTCGACACCGTCGCGCACGACGGCGACCTCCTTGGCGCCGAGCTCGAGCAGCGCCCGGAGGGCGGCGCCGGCCCGCCGCTTGGCGCGGGCCTCGAAGTACCGGCCGGCCAGGATGAAGGTGGTGACGGCGGCGGCCACCTCCAGGTAGATCTGGTCGACCCCGTCGCCGCGCTCGATCGCGAAGCTGAACCCGTGGGTCATGCCGATCTCGCCGGCAGTGCCCAAGAACAAGGCGTACAGCGACCAGCCGTAGGCGGCGACGACGCCCACCGAGATGAGGGTGTCCATGCTGGCGGTGCCGTGGCGCAGGTTGGTCCACGCAGCCCGGTGGAAGGGCCACGCTCCCCACACGACCACGGGGGAGGCCAGCGTGAGCGAGGCCCATTGCCACGCGTCGAACTGCAGGGCCGGCACCATCGCCAGCAGCACCACCGGCACGGTCAGGGCGGCCGAGACCCAGAGGCGCTGGCGCAGCGACGCCAGCCGGCGCTCGGCCTCGCCGTCGGGGTCGTCGCGGTCATCGTCGGCGTGGGTGTCGCGGTGCGTGTCGTGGTGGGTTCCGCGGTGGGTGTCGCGGTGGTCGACGGCATCGTCGGTGTCGTCGGCGACGACGGCGACGTCGGCGACATCGGTGTCGCCGGCCCGACCGTGGTCGACGCCGCCGCTGCCCCGGTCATCCGCGCGGCGGCCCGGGCGGCGGGGCAGCACGGCGGTGTAGCCGGCCTTCTCGACCTCGGCCACGAGCAGCGCCGGGTCGATGTCGGGGGGGAAGGTTACGTGGGCCTGCTCGAGGGCGTAGTTCACCGAGGCCGCGACCCCCGCGAGCTTGTTGAGCCGCCGCTCGATGCGAGCCGCGCACGACGCGCACGTCATGCCGCCGATGCGCAGGTCGACCACCAGCGGCCGCAGCTCGGCGGGCGAGCCGGACGGACCCGGGGAGCCGTTGCTCGCAGGGGAGCTCATGACCCCCCGCCCCCGTGCTGCGAGCCACCCTGGCTGTCGTTGCCCTGGCTGTCGTTGCCCTGGCTGTCGTGGTCGCCGTGGCTGCCGGTGTCGTGGTCGCCGTGGCTGCCGGTGTCGTGGTCGCCGTGGCTGCCGGTGTCGTGGTCGCCGGTGTCCTGGTCACCGGTGTCGTCCTCGCCGAGGTCGACGACGCCGGCGGCCTCGAGGGCGGCACCGAGGGCGTAGCCCCCACCGAACACGAGGGCGGCGGTCGCGGCGAAGGCGGCGAGGCGGGTCGCCGCGCTCACGACCGCACCAGCCGCTGGATGGCGCGGGTGGCTTCGGTGACGAGCGCGTCGGTGTCGGCCCCCTCGCCGGCATGGGTGACGCAGTGGCGCAGGTGGCCGTCGAGCAGGCCGACCGCGACGGCGTCGAGCGCGGCGGTGATGGCGCTGACCTGCGTGAGGACGTCGATGCAGTACGTGTCCTCGTCGATCATGCGCTGGAGGCCTCGCACCTGACCCTCGATGCGACGAAGTCGCTTGAGGAGATCGTCTTTCGTCATGGTGTAGCCACGCATGCCACGAACTTACCCCAGGGGGGTATCAAGGACAACGAGCAACTTCGACTGGTGAGCGCCCGCTGCCTACGATGCGCGGATCACGCCGATCCTGGGGGAGCGCGGCCATGACCGACACGAAGCCCGTCGCCGACTGGACGACCGACTACGACATCTTCGACTCGCGCTACGTGGGGAACCCCTTCCCGATCTGGGACGAGATGCGCGAGCAGTGCCCGATCGCCCACTCCGACCGGTGGGGCGGGTCGTGGAACCCGACGCGCTACGACGATGTCACGGCCATCGCCCGTGACATCGAGCACTTCGTCTCCGGCAAGGGCATCAGCGTGGTGCCGCCGGTCGTCACCGAGGGTGCGGCGCCGATCCTGGCCCACGGCGTGCCGCCGATCAGCGCCGACCCGCCGCTGCACACCTGGACCCGGCGTCTGATCCTGCCGATGATGGCGCCCCGGCGGGTCGAGGAGTACGAGGGCATGACCCGCGCGCTGTGCCGGCGCCTGCTCGACGGCTTCTCCGACAAGGGCCAGGCCGACGCAGCGGCCGACTATGCCCAGCAGATCCCCGTGCGGGTCATCGCCCACATGCTCGGGGTGCCGCCCGAGATGAGCGACACGTTCACCGGTTGGGTGCGCGACGTGCTCGAGTTCGCCTACGACGAGGAGCGCCGCCGCTCCGGCATCATCGCCGTGGTCGAGTTCTTCCGGAACCACATCGCGCAGCTGCGGGCCGACCCGCAGGACGACTTCGTGTCCGACCTCATCCGCCAGGAGGTCGACGGCGAGCCGATCGAGGACGACATCATCCTCGGGATGTGTGCGCTGCTGCTGATCGCCGGCATCGACACCACCTGGTCGGCCATCGGCTCGTCGCTGTGGCACCTCGCCACCCACCTCGACGACCGTCAGCGCCTCGTCGACGACCCCGCCCTCATCCCGACTGCCGTCGAGGAGTTCCTGCGGGCCTACTCGCCGGTCACGATGGCCCGCATCGTCGAGACCGACGTCGAGGTGGGTGGCTGCCCGATGAAGGCCGGGGACCGTGTCCTCATGAACTTCCCGGCCGCCAACCGCGACCCGGAGGCCTTCGACGATCCCGACCAGGTGATCATCGACCGCCAGCACAACCGCCACGTCGCGTTCGGCGCCGGCATCCACCGCTGCGCCGGCTCGAACCTGGCCCGCATGGAGCTGCGGGTGGCCATCGAGGAGTGGCTGGCCCGCATCCCGGAGTTCCAGGTCGCCGACCCGGACCAGGTCACGTGGGCCGGCGGGCAGGTGCGGGGTCCCCGCAACGTGCCCGTCGTCTTCTGACCGGCGCCGGTGCTGACCAGCGCCGGTCTCGGGAGCCGATCGTGAACCTGCCCCTCGCAAGGCGTGCCGGTGACGAGCCCGTCGGCCCGTGCGGCAGTGCTCCGGAAGCGACGTCGCGGTGAGCCCCGGCACGCCCGAAGCACGGCTCGCAGCGCTCGGCATCGCTCTGCCCGAGCCCGTGGCCCCTGCCGCGCTCTACCTCCCGTGCGTGCGCACGGGCGACTTGCTGTTCCTGGCCGGCCACGGGCCGATCCGGGCCGACGGGTCGGTCATCCGGGGCAAGGTGGGTGCCGACCTCGACGTCGACGCCGGCCGGGAGGCCGCCCGGGTGACGGGTCTGCGACTGCTCACCACGATCCGGGCCGAGCTCGGCACGCTCGACCGGGTGGTGCGGGTGGTGAAGCTGCTCGGCATGGTGAACACGGCGCCCGGCTTCAACCAGACGCCGGCGGTGATCGACGGGTGCTCTGCGCTGCTGCTCGAGGTGTTCGGCGAGGCCGGCCGCCATGCCCGCTCGGCGGTCGGCATGGCTGAGCTCCCGTTCGACATCGCCGTCGAGATCGAGGCCGTGGTCGAGGTGCGCTAGCGCCCGTCCGGGCCTCTCGGCCCTTGGTGGCGGCGGGTCGTCGTGCGACCATCACCTCCATGGAGCGCACCCTCTTCGACGACATCCACGAGCAGTTCCGGGCCAGCGTCCGCAGCTTCGTCAGCAAGGAGATCGCCCCCCACTACCTCGACTGGGAGAAGGCCGGCCTGGCCCCGCGCGAGCTGTTCCAGGCGGCCGGCGCGAACGGGTTCCTCGGCATGGCCATCCCCGAGGAGTACGGCGGTGGTGGCGTCGACGACTTCCGCTTCAACCTCGTGATCGTCGAGGAGCTGGCCGCCCAGGCCATCGGCGGGGCCGGCCTGGGCATCACCCTCCACAACGACATCACCACGCCCTACTTCCTCGCCTACTGCACCGACGACCAGAAGCGGCGGTGGCTGCCCGGCATCGCCAGCGGCGACCTCATCACGGCCATCGCCATGACCGAGCCCGGGATCGGCTCCGACCTCGCGTCGATGGGCACGACGGCCATCCGCGACGGCGACCACTACGTCGTCAACGGCTCGAAGACCTTCATCACCAACGGCATCAACGCCGACCTGGTGGTGACGGCGGTCAAGACCGACCCGTCGCAGAAGCACAGCGGCATGAGCCTGCTGGTGCTGGAGCGCGGCATGGAGGGCTTCGAGCGTGGCCGCAACCTCGACAAGATCGGCCTCCACAGCCAGGACACCGCCGAGCTGTTCTTCACCGATGTGCACGTGCCGGTCGAGAACCGGTTGGGGGAGGAGGGCCAGGGCTTCCGCTACCTCGTGGCCAACCTGCCCCAGGAGCGGCTGTCGATCGCCATGGCCGCCGTGGCCGCGGCCCGGGCCGCCCTCGACTGGACGCTCGAGTACGTGAAGGAGCGCAAGGCGTTCGGCCAGACCATCGGCGGCTTCCAGAACACGAAGTTCGTGCTCGCCGAGGTGGCCACCGAGGTGGAGATCGCCCAGGCCTTCATCGACAAGAGCGTGCTGGCGCTCGGTGAGGGCACGCTCACCGCCGAGGAGGCGGCGATGGGCAAGTGGTGGTGCACCGAGCTGCAGAAGCGGGTGATCGACCGGTGCCTGCAGCTGTTCGGCGGCTACGGGTACATGCTCGAGTACCCGATCGCCCGTGCCTATGCCGACGCTCGCATCACCACGATCTACGGCGGCACGACCGAGATCATGAAGGGCATCGTCGCCAAGTCGCTCGGCCTGTAGCCCCGCCGCCCCGTCACTCTCGGGTTTGGGGCGGGTCGGGGGAGGGGGCTCCCCGGGCTCGACGTCGGGAGTCGGGGGCGTCAGCGTCGGGCGTCGGGGTTCCCCACGGGGTCGGCCGGCCAGGCGTGCTTGGGGTAGCGCCCCGCCATCTCGACGCGCACGTGCGCCCACGATCCGGCCCAGAAGCCGGCCAGGTCGCTCGTCACCTGCACCGGTCGGTCGGCCGGCGACAGCAGGTGCAGCAGCACCGGCTCACCGTCCACCTCGGGGGTCGCCGCGCTGCCGTAGAGCGCCTGCACCCGCACGGCCAGCACCGGCCGTCCCTCCGACCAGTCGAGGGGGTGGCGACGGCCGTTGGGCAGCGTGAGGTGGGTGGGGGCGCGGCGGTCGAGCGTCTCGTGCTGGTCCCAGGAAAGCTGCGACCGCAGGGCCAGCTCGAGGTCGACGCCGCCCAGGCTGGTCGCCCGCCCGAGCAGGGGACCGAGCCACTCGTCGAGCGAGCGCGCCAGGGCATCGTCGGACCAGTCGGGCCAGCCGGGCCAGCCGGACCCCGGCTCGGTGGTCTCCTCGTGCGGGTGCGACGCATCGCGGGCTCGGAGCCAGGCCACCCGGCGGCGAAGCGTGAGTGCCTCCGACGTCCACGGCAGGCCTTCGGAGCGGGCCCGGTCGATCAGCGCGTCACGAACCTCGGGGCCCGGGTGCGGCGGGCCCGACTGCTCGTCGAGGACGATGCCGCCGAGGCGGCGCTCGACACGTTCGACCAGCTCGCCGCGGCGGTCCCACGTGAGCTGGCGGCGGACCTCGACCTGGTCGCCGAACGCGTCGGCCACCTCGCTCGGGCTGAGCGCAGCGCCGAGTCGGATGCGGGTGTCCTTGCGCTTGCCGTCGAGGTCGGCCGCGATCACGAAGCCGGCCGTGGCCAGGGGGTCGGTGGGGGGCACCCAGGCCGACGTGCCGGTCCGCAGCTGGAAGCGGCCTGGTGCTCCCTTGCGCACGGCGAGCCGGTCGGGGTAGGCGAGGGCGAGCAGCGGGCCGGCCAGCTCGGGATCGAGCACCGGGTGGCCCGGACGACCGTGGCCACCGGGGTTGCTCGGGTAGCCGCGGTCGGCGATATCGGCGCGCCGCATCAGGTCGAACCAGCGCTCACGCACGAAGGCCACGGCGCGGAGGTCGGCGTCGGGGTGGTGCCCGCCGTCGAGCAGCTGCAGCCGCACGGCGAGGTCGGCCGGTGTGTCACGCCCGCGCAGCACGTCGCGCTCGTCGACGAGGGCTGCGATGGCACACGCGGTGACGCCGTGGCCCTGGGCGGCCGCAGCCACGACGAGGTGAGCGAGGCGCGGGTGCAGCGGCAACCGGCTCATGGCCCGGCCCGTGTCGGTGAGCCGGCCGTCGCCGTCGAGTGCGCCGAGGGCCCGCAGCAGGGCCCGGCCGTCGGCCAGTGCCCGGGCCGGAGGCCGGTCGAGCCAGGGCAGGTCGTCGCTGCCCCACGCGGCCAGCTCCAACGCCAGCGACGCCAGGTCGACCTGGGTGATCTCGGGGTCGGTGTGGGGTCGGCGGGTGGCCTGCTCCATCGGGCTCCACAGGCGGTAGGCGACGCCGGGTCCGAGGCGTCCGGCCCTCCCGGCCCGCTGCTCGGTGGACGCTCGCGACACGGTGACCGTCGTCAGCCGGGTCATGCCGGTGCGAGGGTCCAAGCGCGGGGCCCGCGCCACACCGCTGTCGACGACGACACGCACGCCCTCGACGGTGAGGCTCGACTCGGCGATGTCGGTGCTCAGCACCACCCGCCGCCGGGGCCCCACCACGATGGCGCGGTCCTGCTCGGCCACCGGGAGTGACCCGTGCAGGGGCAGCACGTCGACCGCCGGAGCCACGTCGTGCAGGAGCTCGGCGGTGCGGCGGATCTCGGCCGTCCCCGGGAGGAAGACGAGCACGTCGCCGTCGGTGTCACGCAGCGCGACGCGCACGGCGTCGGCGATCGCCGGCTCGAGCCGGTCGCCGTCGCGCCGCGGCCGCCAGCGGACCTCGACCGGGTGGGGCGCAGCACCGCCTTCGATCACCGGGCCGCCGAGGAGCGTGGCGACGCGGCCGGCGTCGAGGGTGGCCGACATGGCGAGGACCCGCAGGTCGGGGCGCAGCGTGCGGCGGACGTCGAGCACGAGGGCCAGGCCGAGGTCGGTCTGGAGGTTGCGCTCGTGGAGCTCGTCGAACACGACCAGGCCGACCCCAGCGAGCTCGGGATCGTGCTGCAGCCGCCGGGTGAGCACGCCCTCGGTGACGACCTCGATGCGGGTGGCCGCGCTCGTGCGCCGCTCGTCGCGGGTCGTGTAGCCGACGGTTCCACCGACGTCTTCGCCGAGCAGGTGGGCCATGCGGCGGGCCGCCGCCCGGGTGGCGAGGCGCCGGGGCTCGAGCACGAGGATGCGGCGACCCTCGAGCCACGGCTCGTCGAGCAGCCGCAGCGGCACGACGGTGGTCTTTCCCGACCCGGGTGGCGCGACGAGCACGGCACTGGTGGTGCCCGGGGAGGGCCCGGGTGGGGCGTCGCCTGTGGGCGCTGCGCCCAGCAGGGCACGGCGCACCGCTGGGATCACGCCCTCGATCGACCCAGGCTCGCCCTCGCCCGTCAGGACGTGCGGGCCGGTGCCCGACCGGTCCGCACCCGCCCGGCTGGTCCCGGCCGTCTGGTGGCCCGTGGGCGCTGGGCCGCTGCCGTCGGGCCGCCCGAGATCGGGGCTGCGGTCCGGTGCGACGTCGGGCCCTGGGTCCGGCCCGAGGTCGGAGCCGAGGTCGGGGCCGAGGCCGGGCCCGGTTTCCGGTGCGACGTCGGGCCCGGGGTCCGGTGCGACGTCGCGCTCGGGACCCGGTCCGCGGTCGGGCTCGGCCGGGTCTGGGTGGTCGTCGTCCGGTGCGTGCTGCGGGTCGCCATCGGGCATCGGGCGTCCATCCTGGCCGTTGAGGCGCAGCGCGACGACTCGCGCTCGGTCCGAAGCGGTCGCCGAACCGGTCCGAGTCACCCCGAGTCACCTTGGGCCGGTACCGAGTCGCCCCGGGCCACCCCGAGCCGCCCCGAGCCGCCCCGAGCCGCCCCGAGCGCGCGTCGCTCACGTCACGCGCGTCCCGTCGAGGCGCACCTACGATCACCGCGGGGCCCGGGTGTGTCGCTGACCGGCCAGGACCACGGGATCGCTCGTCGCCAGACGCACATCACCTGACACAACACCCAGACGCCCAACACCCAGAGATCCCGTCCCACGGAGTGGTGTAACTGAGGTGAGGGTCCACCGTTGAGGTGGGCCATCGGCGTGATCGTTGTCGTGTTCCTTCCCGGGTTCACGAACAGGAGTCCACGCCGATGGCCCTTC